>ERZ1031113.37-NODE-37-length-72634-cov-18.689938_pt1 | contig 72634 bp, 64 predicted proteins | sample MGYA00518225_ERZ1031113 | MGnify/ENA primary metagenome ERZ1031113 (study PRJEB33718, sample SAMN03159751) | human skin metagenome | collected 2014-05-20 | study: EMG produced TPA metagenomics assembly of the PRJNA266117 data set (Human skin bacterial metagenome...
CGATGTGGGGTGACGCGTCTGCTGCCGTCGAGCCGGAACAGCCGGTGGCTGAGCCCACTGAACTGGTAGCAGCAGAACAGCCTGTCGCTGAGCCGGAGGAGGTCGTCGAGCCGGAATCCTTCCAGGAGCCTGCCGCCGAGCCAGATCCGCAGCCTTCCGAAGCGCCACGGCCGGAACCGGATCACCAAGAGCCGACCGCAGAGCCGGCGCACGCGGCGCCTTCAGAGGACCTAGCTCGTCAATCGATCGCTCAGCCTAAGGTCGACGATCAACACAGCGAATCCCCAGCGGAGACCGATGCCGGCAATTGGCAGACCCCTGCAGCACCCGAACCGACCCAGGTCTTGGGTGACCGTCCGCCGTACGCCGAGGGCCAGCACCCCAGTGAGCAGCCTACGGAACAATCCGCCACTCCTGGTTTCGAGCAGGTACACACTCAACCCGTCGCGCCGCTGCCACAGACGCGTCGATCTGGGGGCTGGCAAGGCACGATTCGTCCCCGGCAAGATGCCCCAGCTCCGCAACAGCCGAGCGCCCCGCAAGCGGCTGCCGAGTACGAATCGCCATATGCGCCAAATCCCTACACCGACGCCGCTGAATCCACTGCGCAAGCTCAAGGCGATCAACTGATCGCTGGTGTCCCCGATTCCTTCCGGGTCAGCGCGCCGACGCCAAACCAGCAACAGGATTGGCGTCAAGAACGGCCACGGCTGCGTCCAGCGGATATCGCCCAGGATCACGATGGCGAGACAGTGTTCACTACCGGAATCGCTCAGACGCATAAGCCCGCAGAAGGTTCCCGCTCTGACGATTCGCTCGTCTTAGCGGCGATGTGTGCCTACGGCCACCCCAATCAGCCAGGCGCGCCACAATGCCGGATTTGTGGCTCGAATGTCGACTCCCACAATCCGCAGTTGACCAGCGCGCCGGTGTTAGCCGTCATCCAGACCAGTGACGGCGAACGCTACGAGCTCACCCGTCCGATGATCATTGGCCGGGCTCCGGCCCGCGGTGAGCGTGACGGTGACGTCCAGCTCATCAAGGTGATGAGCCCTAACCAGGACGTCAGCCGCAATCACCTGCGCATCGCGGCCAAGGGTTGGCAGATCGAAATTTCGGATCTCAACTCGACCAATGGCACCTTGGTCACCCGTCCAGGTAGCGAACCTGTCGAGCTCTCCGGCGCGTCGATGCCCGTCGAGCTCGGCACTACGATCGACCTTGGCGATGGTCAAATCGTTACGCTTACGTCGCCCACTGGTAACCAATGACGCGTTAACTAGCTTTCGATTGCGCTAATTGAATAGCCCAACTAACACATCCCCCGAGCGTTAGGAACCTAACCGATGGCTGAGGCTGGCAAGCCCTCTGGACTGCGCGCACGCATGACCAGTTGGGGTGCGCGTGCCAGTGAGTCGCGCAGCGTCCGGCTGACGGCGAACTGGCTGCGCGACACGTGGGGTGCGCTGTTGGTCATCGTGCTTTCGTTGGCTTTGGGTATCGGCGCGTTGATCAATCCCGGCGTAGAAAAGACCGACTTGCGGCTCAATGAGGGCTCGGTCTACGTGCAAAATCAAAGCCGGGCGCTGCTGGGCTCGCTGAACTATCAAATTGACGCGATCGCTGCGGCGACCTCGGTCGGCGACCAGCAGTCGTCGATCATGCAAGAAGGCAACTTCGTGCTGGTCAACAATGCCGGTAGCTCGACTCTGCAGATCTATGACCCGGCGACCAATTCGCTGTCTAGCCCGGTGACACCGCCCACCGGCGCGCTATTCAGCATGAACGCCGGCAAGCTGGCCGTCACGAACCCAGAAAATGGCCGCGTCTGGTACGGCGACGCGCCCGAGCTGGCCCGCTCCGATTTTCAATCCGCCGCGACGATGAACACCGAGAACTTCGGCAAAGCGATCGTCACCGCACAGGGCAATCTGATCGGTCTTAATGTCCAAGAGTCCAAGGTCATGCGTCCGGATGGCTCGGAGGTGCAGATCCCCTTTGACATGGACTCCACGAGCCGTTCCGCGGAGCTGTCAGCGGTCGGTGAAAAGGCTGTCGTCTTGGACCGCACCAGCCAGCAACTGTGGATCGAGGACAGCCGTCAGCCGATCACGGTATCTGGTGGTTCGAACGCGAAACTAGCGCCGCCGACAGCCAGCGCTGACGCTGGTGGCAAGCGGGCGCAGGTCATCTATGCGACCCAAGCCGGTCTGATCGCCGTGGTTGATGGCCGTCCTACCTCGCTCACCGGCCAAATGGACGCGACTCCGATCACTCCGGCGGTCGTGGGGGAATGCGTCTACGGCGTCTTCGGCCAGACCTTCACCAAGGTCTGTAAAGGCGGGGACGCTGAAAAGGCCGAGGTTCCGGAGGTGCCCACGGGAGCCCAGCTGGAATTCCTCGTCAACCGCGACTCGGTGGTCTTGCAAGATGTCGTGTCGGGCAAAGCCTGGCTAGTCGACAAAGGTATGAAGATCGTCAACAACTGGGCCGACGTCGACCCGGAAGACAAGACCCAAAATCATGATCCGAATCCGCCAGACGACCGCGTCACGCTGCCGGACCGCACCAAGCCGAACCGTCCACCGGTCGCCCAAGATGACCCGAACTTGGGCGCCCGGGTGGGGCGTTCGACGACGTTGCCGATTCTGGACAATGACTCTGACGAGGACGGTGACCTGTTGACGCTGGTCGCGGCTCCGAAAGTCGAGGGCGCGAACTTGCAGGTCACTGGCAATGGCGCTGGTCTGCAGATCACCTTGCCGCAAGACGCGAACGGCGTCTATCGCTTCACCTACGAGATCACCGACGGGCGAGGCGGTTTCGCTAGCGCCACGGCTACGGTCACCGCTTTGCCAGCGGATCCGAAAGCATCCAATCAACGACCGGTCAATATCCGGCAAGGTGATGCACTGATCATGAACTCTGGCACGACCGCCTCCAAGCGGGTGCTGGTCAACTGGCGAGATCCGGACGGTGACGACCTGGTCTTGGTCAATGCGATGCCGGAAAGTCCCGAGTCCGAAGATGAAGTGACGTTCACCGCTGACGGCACCGTCACCTTCCGCGATGTCGGTAAGACCACCGGCCCCAAACGCGTGCGGGTGTGGATCTCAGATGGCACCGTCGAGGTTGAAGGCTTTCTGAATGTTGATGTCCGCAAACGCGGCTCGGCCCCGCCGATCGCTAATGGTGATTTCGTCACCACGATGGTGGGTCGCGAGATCGTGGTCCGTCCGTTGCTCAATGATGAAGGCAATAACCTGGCGCTGACTGAAGTCGACCCGTCGACATCGGTGTACACCATCGTCGCGAATTACGCCGAAAATGAGTTCCGCTTCCGGTCGAACACCGCCGGTATCTATTACGTGCAATACAAGGTCAGCAATGGCCCGGTCTCGGTCGGCTTGGTGCGCATCGACGTGCAGCCGACCTCGGATCAAAACAATGCTCCGGTCGCGGTGCGCGATGTCGCCTTGGTGCCGTTCGGCGGATCGGTGATCATTGACCCGTTGCTCAATGACACTGATGCCGACAATGACGTGCTCGTCGTGCAATCGGTGACCCAACATCCAGCGCTGCGCATCGTCATGCGCGATCGCCACCTGTTGACGATCTCGTCGGTGCACCACACTGATGAGCCGATCGCATTGACCTACTGGGTCTCTGACGGTAAACACTCCACGCCCGGCACCATCTTGGTCTACCCAGCGCCGCCGACTGGCTCGCACGCCCCGCGCGCGGTCAACGACTCCATCAAGGCGCGGGCTGGCACCGTCATCTCGGTGCCGGTGCTGCGTAATGACAGCTCACCGGTCGGCCTGGATCTGAAGCTGGTCCGGTTGCCGGATAACCAGCCAAATGCTTGGATCGACGGCGAGCTGGTGCGCATGCAGATCCCCGAAACTGAGCAGGCTGGTCTGCGTCAGATCGCTTACGAAATCGAGGACGCTAACGGCCGGCGCGCTTCAGCCCTGGTCAATGTCACCGTCGTCAGCTTGGATGCCCAGAATGAAGCTCCGCTGCCGCCACTGGTCGAAGCGCGCGTGCTGTCGGGTTCGGAAACGAAGATTCCGATTCCGCTGCGTGGCGTCGATCCTAATGGCGACACGGTGCGACTGCTTGGTCTGGGCTCGGGCCCGCGGCTGGGACGGGTGACCGAGGTCGCGGAGGGCTGGATTCGTTATCAGGCCTATGGCGATTCGCGTGGCACTGACAGCTTCCGCTATCAGATCATCGACTCCTTTGGCGCTGTTGGATCGGGCGAAATCCGGGTCGGTGTCGCGCCGCGTACCGAAAACAACCAGGGTCCGATCGCCATGCCCGATGAGGTGACTGTCCGGCCAGGTCGTGCAGTCACGATTCCGGTCTTGACCAATGACTATGACGTCGACGGTGACTCCTTCACGTTCGCCCCGGAACGGCCACCGGAAATGCCGTTCGAGACGGAAATCGTCAACGATCAATTCCTGGCGATGCGGGCACCCAATGAAGAAGGCGACTTTGTCGGCAAGTACTACGTCCAAGATGTCCGTGGCGCGCAGGGCAACGGTTCGGTGTATCTGCACGTCCAAAAGGACGCCCCACTGCTGACTCCGATCGCTAATGACGATCAGCTGCTGGTCAATGACATCTTGGGTAAGGAATGGGTCTCAGCCGACGTCTTGGCTAATGACTATGACATTGACGGCAGCCGCGATCAGCTGACCATCACGGTGCCCGACATGCCGACCTCCCGGGTCGTCGTGCAAGACCGCAAGATCTCGGTCAAGGTCCAAAATGAGATGCAGCAGATCCGCTACCAGATCACCGACGCCGACGGTAACGTCGCGTTCGCGGTCTTGCTGGTGCCGGGTTTGAATGACTCGATTCCGGTCTTGGTCGACCCTGGCCAGGTGCACGAGGTCGTCTCTGGCGATGTCTTTACGATCAACCTGGCGACCATGGTCAAGGGCACCGCTGGTCGGGCTACCCGGTTGACGACCTCCGAAGCCGTCAGCGCTACCAAGGGGCAGCTGTCGCTGCGTCCCGACGCGATCGATTTCCGAGCTGAGTTGGATTATGCCGGTCCCGGTGCTGTGGTCTTCGAAGTGACTGACGCGGCAGGCCCCGATGATCCGACCGGCAAGCGCGCCTTCTTGACGGTCTTGATTGACATCAAGCCGGCTCCGGAGGGCCACCCCGGCTATCGCGATACCCGCACTGAGCAGCGCTCGAATCTAGCCCCGACTGGACCTAGCCAGATCGAATTGACCGTCGGCGCTGGTGAGCCAGCTGAGCTGTTCAATATCCGCCCCCAGTTCTCCGACCCCGAAGGCGACAACTTCAACTTCGACACCTGGCAGATCGACGCCACCGACGGAATCACCGTCAGCGTCGGCGTCGGAAATGACACTTTCTCAGCACGTGGCGGGGTCGCCAATAAGGGAGCGATCGCCACGCTGCGCGGCCGAGTCTTTGACGTGGTCGGCGCTAGCCGCAATGTCACCGTCGTGATCCGCGTCGTCGGTTCGACCCGCCCGCTGCCGGTCGCGCAACCAGACATTGTGCCGGACGCAGCCGCCGGCCGGACGTCTACCGTTCCGGTGTTGATGAATGACCGCAGCTATCTGGTCGATAACCAGCAGTTGAAGCTCATCAGCGCCAGCGTAGTTAGCGGCTCGGGTGCCGCCAGCGTCGACGGCGATCAGGTGAAGGTCACGCCGAGTGCGGACATGGTCGGCCCGATGGTCGTGCGCTACACCATCGTCGACGCGACGCTGGACGGCGATCGCTATGTCGACGGTCAGATTCAACTAGAGGTGCGCTCGCGGCCGAGCCGCCCAGGCACCCCGGTAGCCCAAGAGGTCGGCAACAGGTTCGCCGTCATCAACTGGACCTCGGGCAACCCCAATGGTGCACCGGTGACCTCGCGGCGGGTCGAAGGCGTCAGCAGCGGCGGGCATCGCGTCGTGAAGACTGATTGTGAGACCAGCACTTGTCGCATCGACGGGCTGGTGAACGCGGTGTACTGGAAGTTCACCGTCACTGAGACCAATGAGTTGGGCACCTCAGATCCGTCTCCGGCGTCGGCTGACGCATTCCCCGATGTAAAACCCGACAAGATCATCTTCGTCGAGACGAAATTTGACGGCACTCCCGAAGCGCTGGTGGTCAGCTGGACTCCGCCACACAATGAGGGTTCGCCGATCACCGAATATCTCATCACGCCCGACAATCCTGAAGTTAAGCCCTTTACGGTCGGAAAAGATGTGACCCGCACCGAGGTCAAGGGCCTAGAGAACGGTAAACCCTATTCGTTCCGAGTTCAGGCGAAGAATCAAACCAACGAATGGTCCGATATTTCCGAATCGTCCAATCAAGACCACCCATCTGGACCACCGAATCCGCCCACCGGCGTTGGCGCGAAGGATTCCACCGACGAGATTGGTCACAAGCTCGAGGTTGAATGGACTGAACCGGCTGGACTCTATGACCCGATCATCAGATACGACCTCATCGCGGTGCCGGAAGGTGGCGGTGACGAGATCAGCCAGCCACATCCCGGCCCTGAAACCAAGAAATCAATGGATAATATCCCAAATCGTGTTCCATTCCGGGTCTATGTGGTCGCGGTGACTCGAGGTGGCTCGTCGGTGCGCAGTCAGCCCAGCGAGGTGACCTTGGCCACGGGTCGGCCCGAAGTGCCTGCCACTGGCAAGGTGGTGGCTTCTGGTCCTGAACAAGTCACAGTCTCTATTGATAAGCCGGCGAACGGGGAATATGACCAAGCGGTGGTCGAGATCTTTGAAAATGGCCAGCTAGTCGGACGAGGTGAATGGGTTCCCGCAGGAACGTCGAAAGAGTTCAAGGTCAACCCGGGCAAAGAGATCGTCGCTAGGGCCCGACCGTTCTCGCAGGCAACGCCCGGCGTCGAGAAGTACGCGGACATGCAGTACGTGACCGAAATCGGCAAGGTCAAATCCTATGGCCGGCCGAGCTTCAATGTCAGCATTCCGTCTATCGCCGACAATGTGTCCTGGGAATTTGAGATCAGTGACGTCAACGTGCCGGGCAGCGACAAGAAGCCGACGATCAACGGCACCAATGGCAGCATCCCGCTCAAGGACGCTGACGGTAAGGGCAGGATCGTGCTGCCCAGCGATGGAAAGTCCCGCACCTACTCGTTCACGGTCTGTGACGGTGATGCGTCACACAAGAACAACTGCACCACCATTGAGCGGTCTTATGACGCGCCGCTGGTCGGCACGTGGAGTAACCGCAGCCAGGGCGAAGTCAAGATCACTAACACCACCAACCAAAAGTTCACCATCGTCTGTACGTCGCCAGGAAATGCGGATGTGACTTTGAACACTGCGGAAACCGGAGTCTTGAAGTTCGGGTCGGAAGCAGCAGAAAGCGATCCCTCGACGATGACCTGCAAGGTGCATCCGGGCATCTTAAAGTCCGGCAGGACGCTGCACACCCACAACAACATCCCGATCAGATAGCAACACCAAGTAAGGAATCAACGAAATGGCAATGACCCCGGACCAAGCGCGCTGGTTTTCTGAGACCTTCGCCAGCGTCGTGCGCAATGTTGAACGCGCCATCATGGGCAAGACTGAGGCCGTGCGGCTCGCCGTCACCTGCATGCTGGCCGAGGGTCACCTGCTGCTCGAGGACTATCCCGGCACCGGCAAGACCACGTTGGCGCGTGCTCTGTCGCAGACCGTGCAGGGCACTTCGAGCCGTATCCAGTTCACTCCCGACTTGTTGCCCTCTGACGTCACCGGCGTGACGATCTATGACCAAAAGTCCGGTGAATTCGAGTTCCACCCCGGGCCCATTTTCGCTTCGATCGTGCTCGCTGACGAGATCAACCGTGCCTCGCCCAAGACCCAGTCGGCGCTACTGGAGGTAATGGAGGAGGCGAAAGTCACCGTCGACGGGACGACCTATCCGGTCGGAAATCCGTTCATGGTCATCGCGACGCAAAACCCGATCGAACAGGCCGGCACCTATCGGCTGCCGGAAGCTCAACTGGACCGTTTCTTGATGAAGACGACGCTGGGCTATTCGGACCGCGAAGCGACTCAACGCATCTTGGCATCCGGCGGCACCCGGCCGCGGTCTGCGGCGCTGCCGGCGGTCATCACGACCCAAGCGGTGACCGAGATGAGCCAGCTGGCGACGTCGGTCTACATCGAAAAGGCGCTCTTCGACTACATGGCGCGCATTTTGGAAGCTACCCGCACCGCTGAGGACGTCCGCCTGGGCGTTTCGGTACGTGGCGGCTTGGCCTTGACGCGCTGCACGCGCGTGTGGGCAGCTTCGCAGGGACGCCATTTCGTCGTCCCCGATGACATCAAGATGTTGGCGATCCCGTGCCTGGCGCACCGACTGATTTTGGACCCAGAATCTGAATTCAACGGAGTTACTGGCGAACAGGTCATGGCCCGCGTCATCGGCTCGGTGCCGCCGCCGACTGAACGCATCGAGGAGCCACAGCAGCAGCACGGGCAGCAACCGCACATGCAGCAGCCGCAAGCCCCTCAGCAGATGGGCTCGTTGACTCCGGACGAAAACAACTGATCTGCGCTGAACTGCAATGACTCAAGTGGTACCCCCGCCCGTCCAAGGCCAGCCGAGCGAACCAGCCAGTCGCTGGGAACTGCCCGACCCCGTCGCGCCGCCAGATAGTCGCGAAATTCGAGACGTCTTCGAACGCGTCTCGAGCTTTTTGGGCATGCGACTGGCTGGTTGGGTGATTTTGATCGTCGCGATCGTCTCGGCCATCGCCGGCGCGATCTTCGCCTGGCAAGAGCTGCGACTCATCGGCCTGCTGTGCGGGCTGCTATTGGCAGTGGCGCTGCTATTCACCATTGGGCATCCGAAATTTGAGGTGCAGATGGGCCTAGACGAGCTGCGCGTCACCGTCGGTGACGACGCCGGCGGTCAGCTGCATGTCAAGAATGTCGCGACCAGACGCAATCTGCCCGCTCGCGTCGAGTTGCCGATCGGTGACGAACGAGCCGTCTTCGACCTGCCGAGCTTGCAGCCGCAGGGCGAATATCACGAGCGCTTCAAGATCCCGACCGAAAAACGCGGCGTCTACACCATCGGCCCAGCTAATTCGACGCAAGGCGATCCGTTCGCGTTGACCGGTCGGCAGACCAACTGGACCGTCAGCTATGAATTTTTCGTGCACCCGCGCACGGTGCCGCTGCAGGGCCGGTTGACTGGTTTCATTCACGACCTCGAGGGGCACGTCACTCCACAGCTAGCTGCCAGCGACATGAGCTTCCAGAGTCTGCGCGAATATGCGCCCGGAGACGATCGTCGTCAGGTGCACTGGAAGACCACCGCGCACCTGGGGCAACTCATGGTGCGCCAATATGAGCAGACCCTGCAGTCCCGCGTCGCGCTGGCTATCGATTTGTCGACGAATTCCTATCTTGGTGAAGAAGATTTCGAAGAAGCGATTTCGATCGCCGCGTCGATCGCCCAACAGGCGATCCGGGAACAAAATCCGTTCGCGCTATTGACTAATTCCGAGATTTTGCCCGCAGTCAGCGTCCCACGCATGTTGGACGAAATGGCGCGTCTGGACCGCGTGCCAGGCCGAGGCATCATTGCGCTGTCTCGCTTCGTGCGGCGCGTCGAAGAACGTGCCTCCGTCGTGGTCTTGGTGACGGGCGCGGCGACGAAACTGGAAGATCTGCGCCGGGCCTGCGCGCATTTTGAGCTCGACACCCGCGTCATTGGCATCATCGTCGACCCGCAGGCGAAGATCTCGGTGCGCAATGTCGCTAACCAATCTTTGGCTAAGGTGCCGCGCTTGGAACAGCTCGGACGCGCGATGCGACAGGCGATGCCATGAGCCGGGCGATGCCGCAATTCGAGGCGCCCGCGCCCTTCCAACTGCCCCAACAGCCGCAAGGGGCAGAACGCGCCGCGCGCTCGCAAGCTAAGCAACGTCGTGAAATCGACTGGACGCTGATCGTCGACCTGGTGGCGATCGGGCTGCTCGCGATGCTGTTAGTCATCGCCTTCTTGCCGCCCTATGGCCAAGGCTGGATTTGGTTGACGGTCTTAGGCGGCACGGCGTTGGGCGTCGGCATTGGCATGGTCAGCCAATGGCGTAGCTGGAACGCGGCCTATACCGTCGCGGCGATGATCATCGGCTGGTTCGTCTTCGGCCCGCTGCTGGCGATGCCAGATTCTTCGCTGTGGGGATTCTTGCCGACCGGTCGCACGCTGCGTGGTCTGCTGACTGGTCCGGTGACGGCCTGGCGAGACATGTTGACGGTGGCCCCGCCGCTCGGCACGACCTATAACTTGATGACCGTCCCGCTGCTGTTGGCGATGGTTTCTGGCCTGCTCGCGATCAGCATCGCGCGTCGTGCTCAGCGAAGCGCTGCGCTGGCTTGGGTGCCGCAAAGCGCGGCGGTCGGCGTCGCATTCGCGCTCGGCAATGTCTACTCGCTCGGCGACTGGATCTTCGCGATCGGTTGGGTCGCAATCGTGCTGTTTTGGACGAGCTACCAGCGCCGCAACCGCGGTTCGCTGCTGGTCGCCTCAGCTAACCGGAACCTCGGTCTGCGGCTGCTCTATCAATTCTTGGTGTTGGCAGTCGTCAGCGGAATCGTGCTCGCGTTGGCTGGTTCGGTCGAGCCGAAGGGCAAACGTCATGTGCTGCGGGAGAGCATCTCGCAGCCTTTGGAAGTGCAGGACTACGCCTCGCCGTTGCAAGCTTTCCGCGGCAATATCACCAATCTGCGCACGAAGACTCTCGTGACGGTCTCCGGTGCGGACGGCAAATTCTTGCGCTTGGCGACTTTGGACGCCTATGACGGCATTTCGTACAACATTTCCAACTCGGTGACCGGCGGGCAGGACGGCAGTTATGTCCGCGTCGGCGCCCGCATCGAGCCAACCGACCGGGCGCCGCGGCGTGACGTTGCAGAGCAGCGCATTGAGGTGACGATCGAAGGGCTACCAGCAGGTGCTTGGTTACCGACGGTGGGCACCACCAAGAAGGTCGAATTTGCTGGCGACCGGCGACGCAACTTGGCTGACAGTCATTACCACAATCTGCGCGCGGAAGGTTCGGTCGTCACAGCTGGTTTGAACGGCGGCGATTCCTATGTCTTGACCGCGACCTTGACCGATCGTCCGCCGGCCCGCGAGATCCGGGCTGCCCGCACCGCACCGCTGCCGCAGCCGGAGATCGGCGAGGTCCCAGATCTGCTGCGCGATATGGCTAATCAGATAGGCTCAGCCTCCAGCACCGCCGGTGATTTGGCGCTGGCCGTCGAGGCCTTCTTCAACAACCACGGTTATTTCAGCCACGGCGTAGACCCGAAAGATGCGCGGTCGCTGCCAGGCCACTCGTACGCGCGGCTGTTCGATCTGCTTGCTGATCAAGAAAAGATGGTCGGTGACGAGGAACAGTACGCCGTCGCGATGAGCCTCATGATGCGCGCCCGGGATGTGCCGGCGCGGGTGGTCTACGGCTACCAGATCCCAGCTGGCGGCAAGGTCAAAGGCGACGACGTGCGCGCCTATACCGAGGTCTATCTAGGTGAAATGGGTTGGGTCATGTTCGATCCGACTCCGTCGCGTGATCGGAAGCTGCCCCAAGACCCAGACCCCAACCGGATCCAGACCCGACCGCACGTGGAAAATCCGCCGCCACCGCCTGAGCGTCCCGATCCGCCGCTACCAGACGATCGGCTGCCGGTGCAACCGGCTGATCCGCCACGTCCGCCGCGCCGTATCGACGTGCAGAAGGTCTTGAAGTACACCGCGACCTATGGTCTGCCTTTGATCGTCATCGTTGGGCCGCTGGTGTTGATCTTGGGCATGAAGCATCGTCGTCGGCTCGGCCGGATGCGAGCTGAGATCGTCGCTAACCGAGTCGCTGGTGGTTGGTCGGAACTCTTGGACGTCGCCCGCGACCTGGGGACGTCAGCTTCGCCGATGGCGACCCGCACCGAGCAGGCAGCGATGCTCAGCGCCGCCTTCCCCAAGCTCGAGGAGCATGTCGACTCCAACCGTCTGGCTAGGCAGGCTGACGTGGCGGTCTTCGCCCCAGATCGCGTCACCGAAGATCAGGCGGCAGGCTATTGGAAGTCGATCGACGAGGGCGTAGCGGCGCTGCGTGGTTCAGTTTCCAAACCGCGCGCCCTGGCTGGGCGGCTGTCGATACGCTCGTTCAGAGGATTCCAACTGGCTGACGCAGGCCAGTGGGTGAGCAACACCTGGGCCAATGTTCGCGCCCAGCGACCAGGCAGGAGAAAGGCTGATGGCTGATCACAGCGCCAAGGGCCAACCCCAGATCGCTCCGCTCGGCGCGCGCTTCGGCGCCGCAGTCATCGACCGGATCGTGCCTGGCCTGCTCGTCGGCATCTGGTATTTGCTGTTTTCGCGGACGGATTTGGCGTTGTTTGCCAGCTTGCTGTGTGGATTCTTGCTGATCGGCTGGCTGATCTGGCAGTGGTGGAATTACGCGATCCGCAAGGCCGGGCTGGGCTATCAGCTGTGTGGTCTGCAGCTGGTGGGTGTCAAGGACGGCAAACACATCGGCTGGTGGCGGATGTTCATCCGCAGCCTAGTTTTGAATGCTTGCTGGGCGCTGGTCTTGCCTGGGATCGCGTTGTGCATCTTTTTGATCATTCATGAACGGCGACAAGGCTGGCACGACATGGCCGTCGGATCGGTGACGATCACCGCCCGGCACACCACGCACCGACCCACCTCGTCGACGGGCACCGGGGCGACGAGTTTCGCGCCTAATCCGGGTGGGGACGGCAAGCGTTCGACCGCGGCGACCGTCGCATTGCCGCCACACCTGCGCGGCACTGATCCGAACGCGAAATTCGCCAATGTGCCCGACGCGCCCTCCCCGGCGTCCCCGATATCGCACATCCCTGGCGGTAGATCTTTCGCGCCGCAATCTGCGCCCATGCCGCAGCCGGCGCAATCGGTTTACGCCCCCCCGCTGGAGCCGATGCCCGGATCAGAGGAATATACCGCTCCGATCAGTCACGCCCCGATCGGGAATCTGCCGGATTGGTCTGCCCAGCAGCCCGCCGAGCCGTCTGCCACGTCACCGAGCTGGACTCCGCAAGCTCAGCAGCCGTTGGCCCAGCAAACTCCGACGTGGCAGCCGGGCGGCCCAGCCGGACATGCTCAAGCTCCCAGCTCGCAGCCGCAGGGCCACGCTACGGGACCTGCGCCAGTGGCATCCCCGTTGCCCGGTGAGACACCAGCCGTCGGTAAGACGGTTCGCGTCAAGGGTCGTACCAGCGAGGACATTCCCAGCAATGATTACGAGGGCACCCGCTTGGTCAAGCCCGGTGCGGTGAACCGGCCGGCTAGCGAAGGTTGGCATGTGCGTCTCGACAATGGCACCGACATGCCGGTGCGTTCGGTGCTGTTGATTGGTCGGCGTCCCCAGCCCAATCAAAACGACCAGGACGTTGACGTCATGCCGGTCGGCGACCCAGACAGCAGCGTCTCAAAGACCCATTTGATGGTGTTCGTCGATGAACGTGGTTGCTTCGTCACCGATCGCGGTTCGACTAATGGCACGGCGTTGATGACTCAAGGCGGTGAGTTAGTGCCATGTGAGCCGCATGACGAGGTGCGCGTCCAAGAGGGTCAGGTCGTTAGCTTTGGTGAGCGGAGCCTGCGGGTGCTGCGTCATCCGGCAGCTCCCTGACAGCCCCCGCTGTTACCGAGCAACTCAGGCGACAGCCTCAGCCAGCGCCGCTAGCGAGGCGTCCAACTCATCCAAGTCGAAGTTCTTGCTCAGTGCTTGCACCTTCGGGTCCTCGATTTCGCGCGGATCGTAGGTCAAGGTGACCACGGTGGTCGCGGCATCGACCGGCTCGAGCTCCCACAGCCACTTGGAGCCGACCTTGACGCCGGTGGTGATGTTCTCCTCGTTCTGCCAGCCGATGACGCGGCCGTCAGCGAAGGCGTAGACCTTGTTGCGGGTCTGGTATTCGCCCATGCCTTCGGCTTCCATGTTCATGGTGAAGGTGTCGCCGACTGCTTTGAGGCGGTCGCCCTGGTCGAGCGAGCGAACCGTGCCGCCGCCGTCAGTCAGGTGGTGCTTGTGCGGATTGCTCAGCAGATCGAAAATGTCGGCCGCCGAGGCGGGGATTTCGCGAGTCACAGAAGTCGTGCCCAGATCGTTCATGTCTGCTCCTAAGTTTTACTCGTTGCAGTTCTAGCTTTGTTCGAACTTAGAACAGCTTGGCACGCGCAACTGACAATTTCGCCGGACGCTAAACAACCGGACCGGGGAGCAGGCGGCACAGAAAAGTCTCAGGCTTCGGAAATATCGATGCGGTTGAAGTTCTGCCAAGAACGGCTGGCTGTTGGACCGCGCTGGCCTTGATAGTGTGAGCCGGTTTGTGCCGAGCCATAGGGATGTTCGGCCGGCGACGACAGCTGGAAGAAGCATAGCTGGCCGATCTTCATGCCCGGATAGAGCTTGACCGGCAGATTGCTCATATTCGACAGCTCCAAGGTGACGTGGCCCTCGAAGCCGGGGTCGATGAAGCCGGCGGTGGAGTGCGTCAAAAGCCCTAGTCGGCCCAACGATGACTTGCCCTCCAGACGGGCGGCGATGTCGTCAGGCAGCGTCACATATTCATAGGTGGCGCCGAGCACAAACTCGCCTGGGTGCAGCACGAAAGGTTCGTCACCGTCCGGAGAGACAGTGCGGGTCAGTTCCGGTTGCTCAGCGGCCGGATCGATGACGCCGTAGCGATGATTTTCGAAGATCCGGAAATAACGGTCGAGTCTGACGTCGATGCTGGCCGGTTGCACCAAGCCAGCATCATATGGGTCGAGCTTGACGCGGCCGGCGTCGATCTGGGCACGGATGTCACGGTCAGACAAGAGCATGAGCCAATCTAACCATTTACGATGGGCCTATGCAGCGCACCGAACTAGCGAAGTACATCGATCACACCTTGCTCAAACCCGCCGCGACCGCAGCTGACGTCCGTCAGCTGGCCGCTGAGGCCAAGCAATTGGGCGTCTATTCGATCTGCGTGTCGCCCAATATGTTGCCCCTCGACGTCAACCTGGGCGACGTGAAATTGGCTGTCGTGTGTGGTTTTCCGTCCGGTAAGCACAGCGCAGCTATCAAGGCTGCTGAGGCGCGCGAAGCCGTCGCCAATGGCGCTGACGAGGTCGACATGGTCATTGACGTAGGCCTGCTGCGCGCCGGCCGAGACGACGATCTGGTCGCGGAGATCAGGGCCGTCAAGGACGAAGTGCCCGGAGTGCTCAAGGTCATCATCGAAGCTGCGACGCTCAGCGATGACGAGATCGTCCGCGCTTGTCGGGCGGCCGAACAGGCCGGGGCTGATTTCGTCAAGACCTCGACGGGTTTCGACCTGGCTGGTGGGGCCAGCGAACATGCGGTGCAGCTGATGGCGCAGACCGTCGGCGGCCGGCTGGGCGTCAAAGCTTCCGGCGGCATCCGTGATCGGGCGACCGCCGAGGCGATGATCGCCGCCGGCGCCACCCGACTGGGTTGCTCAGCGAGCGCTCAAATCTTGGCCGACTGAATCGTCCGCAGGCTCGGATGCAGCCAGCAGTTGATCGGCGAGCCGGTCAATGTTGGCCAGCAGATCGGCTGGCGGCAGGCTCACGTCAAGGGCATGGCAATAGATGCGAACCGCAGAGTTGAGCACATCATGTCGGGCTTGGGGCTCATTGCCTTTGGCGTAGATCAGATGGCCAGCCGTCAGCTCGAAGCGAGTGCAATAGGCCAACATTTGGAGTCCCGCCGAGTGGTGTGCCCGGCCACGGTGATGCTGCTGGTCCAGAAGCCTGGTGTCATCGCGTTTCTCCTTCCGGGGTCGCTGACTTGATGATCTGAGCCAGCTCGCTCGTGCTCAGGTCGCCAACCCGCTCGATCGTCTCCAACGCGGTAGCGACGGGGATGCGATCAAACTAGCTGCGATGCTGAAAGGCTCGGGAGCCGACGACCCCAACCTTCTGTCCCGAACGCTGAGGAGCTACTACAACAATCCAGTTTCGCTATGGCAGCGATTCAAGGCGATCTCTGAGAGTGTTGGTGCAAGCGACGGGAGGAACCGCAAAGGACAAGTTCTTTGCAGAAATTGATAGCACATTAGCTGACAGATACGTTGGCCTTCTCACAGACGGTTCCAATGGGGCATACGGCTATTCGGGCGTTGAGCCTAGCGAAGAAACCAAGAGGGCAGCATGTCAAGCTCTAGCTGAATTCATCTACTGAGATTGTCATATGCTTCGTGACTGGGGCCAGACGTAAGAACGTGACCCCAGCCACTGCGGCATAAATTGCCCAAGCACCCACGAAGAAGACCAGGTTTTCCTGCCAGTCCCCGATGAAAATCTCGTGGGTGCGGGGACTGCGATAGAACGAGTTCGTGACAACAAGTAGTAATGCTGCTGCCCCGCTTGACAAGAGTCGTATCCACAGTGCCTTCACTCGCGGTTGCGGCCATCGTCGTGGCGGGTCAACTATCAAAAGAACCAGACCGACGAGGAACGTTCCATAAAGCGGAAGAACCATCAAAACAGTGCCAGCTGCGGAGAGTCCCGCGGCGGGGATATAGAAAATCCCGAAGCAGATTCCAATCCATGTCGTGTAGGTACGGATCGCGTCCCTGATCGTGTGAGCAGACGTGCCAAATCGAGCGGAGCTGCTCATCAGCAGGTGTCCTGCCACTACCGTGAAGACAATCCAACCGAGACCTAAAGATAAGAGCGTCTCACTCCAGTGTTGAGATCCATAGTGAGCATGGTGGCTGCAAATCCTGCACCCAATACTCGGATCACTAATGCTCGCCAAAGCGGCGGCTCCCATGATGATGGCCGATCAATAACAAAAAGCAACAGCCCGGCGAAAGGTGCAAGCCACAATGGAGTGTTCACCGGGGCGACTTCAGCAGTGAAGAGCAGAGAACCGGGCACTATCGGGAAGCCAAGGATGAGCCCTACCCAATACACGTAGGTCCGAACGAATAGTTTTAAAGACTCAACCACTCACACCTCCCACGGGCTTCAGCACCGAAACCATGACGATTCTACGGCGGGGAGGCGACCCATGGCCAAAGACGGCACCAACAGGGGCGGACGCCGCGTGCGTGCAGGAACAAATCATCCGTGACCTGTTCGGCACCGTCAAAGCCCCCACCAATTCCTTCTACCAAGTCCTCTCAGCGGAGGCCTACAGCAAGCACGGCTTCAACAATTCCGGCGTCGTGTTCGACGAGCTCCACACCCAACCCAACCGGGCACTCTTCGACGTCATGCCCAAAGGCTCCGGTGACGCGCGTTATTACAGCTCGGATGTAGCAAACCTTCAGCTATGAGATCAGTGACGCTGCCACCAGATTTGAAGGTGGGATTAAGGCCGACCCAGGGTTCTGGCCATTGACCTTCCCGGCGGCTTTGCTGTTGTACGAATTCGTTTAGCCGAGCGTCTTTAATCTGAACGAATGAATCGGTGAATTGTTGATAATCGTTAACTAGTTGGTCGCGGACCTCGAAAATATCCACCGTGCCCCCTTCGTGTCCACCCCGACACGTCCTAGCAAACCAGCCGGCTGCGTCTTCGGCAATAGGTTTGCAGCCGAGCACGGCAATCAGGCTGGAACTTTCAGTGTTCGGCTAGTGCGCGGTGAAAGACGTCGGCGATATCGCGGACGAGGTCGCCGTCGAAAATTGGGTTACGCATCACATTAGAGACATAGCCCAAGGTCAAGCCGTTGGCCGGGTCATGCCAGCAGACCGCAGCATTAGAGCCATTGTGGCCAAAGGCCAGTTCGCTCGACAAAGCCCCGAAAGGCTGCCTGGTCGGGTGGCCAAAGGGTTCGCCGCCAAGCTGAAAGCCCTGCGACCAGCGGGTGTACATGTGCGTCGTGGCGTCGGGGACGTCGACGTCGTTGGTCGGTGTCGTGGCGCACCGAAGAGTCGCCGCGCGCAGCAAGGTCGCGGGGGAGTCATCGTCCACTTCGCCTTTAGCTTGCCAATCATTTGCTAAGGCATTGAACAATCTGGCCAGGTCGGCGCTGGTCGTCGAGATGCCAGCGGCCGGGATCACCGCTTGCCGGACGCGTTGGGTGTTCACCACTGCCTGCGGGATGCGTCCCAGCGCCTTGCCGATCTGCATCGGAATCGCGCGGTCGAGCTGATCGTCAGTTAACCCCAGGTAGCTGTCGCCCATGCCGACCGGGGTGAAGATGCGCTGTCGGTAGAGTTCCGGCAATTCCATGCCAGTCGCGCGACGGATCACCTCGCCGAGTAAGAAGCCGTAGCTGAGGGTCTGATATGCGGCCCGCGCGCCGGGTGGCCGGTGCAGACGAGCTAGCTCGAGGCGTCTGATCGAGGTCTGCCAGTCGTGCATCGTCAACCCATCGGCAGCTAAGCCGCCCACGCCGGACGGCAAACCCGAGCGGTGAGCTAAGACGTGTCGGATCCTGACCTGCTTCTTGCGGTCGTCGCCGTCAGCAAATTTGGGCCACCAATCGATCAGGGCGTCGTCTAGGCCGAGTACCCCTTCTTCAATGAGTTGCCAAGTCAAGATAGTGACGAAGGCTTTGGACGTCGACCAGCCCCAAAAAAGTCCATCTTGCGCCGCGCCGCCGCTATTTTCGTCGACCAAGACGTGTCCGTCGCGAACGACGGTCAATTGCCAATGCCCGCCCCGTGAGTTCGCCAGTTCGACTGCCTGGGTGCAGGCAGACAGCACAGCGGAACAGGAAATTGGCACCAATCCAGTCTCGCCCGAGCAAGGCTCCAGACGGATACCCCTGCGGGCCCGATCTGATCGGACTGTGGGCCTACGACGAGCCAGCCTCGGTTCGCCCCGTCATCTGGTCAGGACGGACGATTGCGCTGCGAGACGGGCAACAATCCGTGTTCCATGGTCCAAACGACGGCCTGCGAACGTCGTTCGACCCCAATTTTGCGATATGCCGAGCGGATATATGACTTGACCGAATTAATCGACAGATCGCAGATTTCGGCGATCTGCTCATTAGTGTGGCCGCGCGCAATTAGCGAAAGCATCTCGGATTCCCGAGGCGAAATCCCTACGGCTTTTCCTGGCCAATCGGATTTCATCGAAGCCGATGGCTTGCCGGTGGGCTGCCTAGTGGAATCTGTTTCGGTCGCTACCGCCCACAATTGGTCGGCTAGTTCGTCAGCAGCCAGCGTCTTTGGCAAGACGGCCGAGGCGCCCAGCTCCCGGGCGACAGCAGCGAAGGACGAATCTGGTCGCCAAGTGAACAGCACGACCTTGCCGGCGAACGGATTGGCGGCCAATTTTTGCAATGAATCTGCTGGGTCGTCATCAGCGAAATCGTCAAACAAAGTCAGGTCGACGGCGCAGGTAGGCATCGCCAACGAAAGCTCCTCGACCACCTCGATGCGAGGGTCGTTAGCGAACATTGCACTAATGCCAGCGACGATGACGGGGTAGTCATTCGAGACGCTGATTTTGATCGGTTTGGGGGCCAGCATAAGAAATATAATGCCTTGTCAAAGACTTTTTTGTCACGGATTTACGAGAGGCACGTCGCGACGCAGGGCAGCAATTAAATCTTGATGCCCGGCTAGTTCAGGACGGCCGAGCACGTACGCCCAGGCTGGGACCGTCTGCATCGCGTCATATTTATGCCCGAAGCCGGGCTCGACATTGCGACATACCGGCATGTCTGCTGTCAGCTGCCAAAAAGTGATCACCGGCAGCCAGCTCATCTGCGCCATCGGACCGACCCGTCGCGGCTCTTGGGCCCAGGCAGGCCGGCGCCACAGCAGTCGAGGCGACCAGAAGGCCACCGGATCGGTCTCGTTTTGCATGAACGCGATCCGTGGGCTGGACCATTCGGCTAGACCGTCAACGCTGCCGAAATCGGCGCATCGGCCAGCGAAGCGAATATGACGGCCACGGTGATAGACCGGCATATTCGCTGGCGAGCCTGGATCGCGACGCTGCGTGATCGTCTGCAGCATCGGCGTCATCGCTGGACAGCCAGTGAATGCGGCGCCGTCAATGCGGCTGAGCATCTGGGCTGGGGTAGTGAATATCCCACAGCTGCCGAAGGCGCCGAGCGATTCACCGCCGAGGAAGATTTTCGGCCGCTGGTCGTCGTCCAAGCCGGCGAGCCGATCTTCGACTGCACTCAGTAGCAGGCTCGCGGCCCGGGACGGCTGCGCGCCTGCAGACAGTAGCGTCAGCGCTGAGGGCAGCTTGGAATATTGCAGCGCGACGCTGGCGCAATCTCCGCGCATCAAATATTCGAAGGCTGACGCGCTCCACTCGTTGACATTGCCGCGTCCGGTGGTGGTGGTCAGTAGAAGCGCTGACCGCTGCCAGGCTTCGGTGCGGTCGAGCTCGGCGATGACGGCGTTGACGACCTGCTGAATGCTGCGGGTGCGCAACGAGGCATATGCCCGGATCGGTTGCTGCGCCGGGCCGGGACCCATCACTTGGATGATTTGAGCGCGACTCGGCCCCGCGGCGACGAAACGCTTGCCCTGCAAGCCGAGCGATTCCCAGCTCTCGAATGATTCGACGCTGCCCGAGTGCAGCGGTGTCACCGGTTTGCGCACACCCAGCGGAACGCGCTGGTCGACGCGATTGGCTGCGCTCGAAGCCAAACCGAGCACCCCGCGCCAGATCACCTTGTTGACGATCAACCACTCGGTGCCCAAGGTCACCATCGTCGCGACCAAGCGGGATAGCTCACCCCAGGCATATCTGCTGTCGATGCGCTGGTGAATCGAATCGATCAATCGCTGGGTCATGGCCCATTGCGCCGATAACAGACTGAACGTAGCCACTCCAGCGCCGCTGGACATGAGCACCCAAGCCAAGCCTGGTTCTGGATTGCCGACATAGCGCGCCGTGTAACGTTGCTGACGCAAACTCAGCAAGGGCACGACTAATCCGCCGACAGCGCCCAGGGCTAATCCGGTACGCAAATTTCCCGGCCGAGGATCTTGCTCGGGTCGACCCTGAGCGACCAAGCGCAAGGTCATTCGCCCGGTCCATTTCGCCAGCGTCGCTACTTGATAGGTGCTCATCGCACCGATGCCAGCGATCAGTCCTTGCGTATACCAAGGACGGGGCAGCAGGCTCGGGCTGAAACTCGCGGCATAGCCAGCTAGTCCGAATGCGGCCTCCGGAGCGCTCAGCTTGGTCGCCTGCTCGGCTATCCGGCTAGCTTGCTCACGCAAGGTCGTCTTAGCGAATTGCATCGACCTGACGCCCGCTGACTTCACTGCGGCAGTGAATGCTTGCGTTCGACGTCGCTTCGTCGAACGCGTTCCAGCCATGGGTCGAGTCTAACTAGCTGGGAGCCGCTTAGCCGCGTAGCGCCCGGGCGATTGGGACGGCAGCCGCCCAAGCTTGCGGTTGGAAGGCCGCCGGATAGGGCTGCGGGGCTGACGCATTGCGTCCGGCTCGACCCGCTCAATAGCTCTGGCAAACGGAAATCGAAACCAGTCGCGGCGAGCAACAAGCCCTCGGCCAGCTGACGAGCCTGCGTCATGCAACCAGCTGGCAGCATACGGTCAAAGATGAACTCGGGTGTGGTACGCCCACACCGCATCGAGGTGATAGCTCAATAGTTGATGGGAGCCGTGCTGCTCGCAGAGAGTTCGGATCCCACATCCGGGCAACATGTCTGGCTGCATTATTCCGCGGTTTGCAAGGGGACCGGCGACTTTTCCACAGCCAATTTTCCGCGTGCGTTGATTATCGATACCCAAATGTGACCGATTTGAACGGCAACCTTCGCCAAAAATGTCGCTGTCGGCGATTAACATGACGGACAACATGCAATGACGCAGTGCCTACTGCGTCGGGGGACAAGGGAGTCTTGATATGTCGCAAGAAGCTATCCGTATTGGCCGCCGTGGCGTGCTCGCCGGCCTTGGCGCCACTGCCGTCGTCGCCGGCCTGAGCGCCTGTGGCAATGGCGGCAATGAACCCGCTGGCACCGCTTCGCCGGCGGCGAGCGGTTCGGCTGGCAAGGCTGGCGGCGAGCGCGGCCCGATCACCTACGCCACTGGTAAGGACACCACTGGCAAGCTGCAGACGTTCCTCGACAAGTGGAACGCGGCGCACCCGGACGAAAAGGTCACCCTGATCGAGCTGCCCGAATCGGCCGATGAGCAGCGCAACCAGATGGTGCAAAATGCGCAAGCCAAGTCTGACGCGTTCACTGTCTTGGGCCTGGACGTCGTGTGGACCGCTGAATTCGCCGCGAACAAGTGGATCATGGAGCTGCCCAAGGACAAGTTCAAGCTGGACGACTTCCTGAAGGCCACCGTCGATACTTCGACCTATTACGACAAGCTGTACGCCGTCCCGTTCACCACCAACGGCCAGCTGCTGTTTAGCCGCAAGGATCTGCTGGAAGAGGCTGGCTTCGCTAACCCGCCGAAGACCTTCGAAGAGATGTACAAGATGATCGACGCGGTCAAGGCCAAGCACCCCGAGATGAAGGGCTTCGGCTCGCAGTTCTTCAAGTACGAGGGCCTGACCTGCCAGATGACTGGCGCTGCGAAGTCCAGCGGCACCGAATTGTTCGGCTCTGACGGCAAGCCGCAGGTCGACAAGGAAGGCCCAGTCAAGGCTCTGCAGACCCTCAAGGAAGGCTTCGACAAGGGCTACATGCCCAAGGAAGCCCTCACCTACAAGGAAGAAGAGTCCCGTCAGGCCTTCCAGGACGGCGGCCTGATCTTCGTCCAGAACTGGCCGTACGTGTGGGAGAAGTTCGAGGCCACCGACGGTTCGTCCAAGGTCAACGGCAAGGTCGTCGCCTCGGTCGTCCCGGGAATCGGCGGTGCTGGCTCGACGACGGTCGGCGGTCTGAACCTGGGCATCAGCGCCTTCGCGAAGAACAAGGACACCGCAATGGATTTCATCGCCTTCCTGACTGCTCCCGAACAGCAAAAGGAATGGCACCTGGAGACCTCAAACCCGGCCGCTCGCACCAGCGTCTACTCCGATGCGGATCTGAAGAAGAAGTACGACTTCCTCGACACCTTGAAGACCGCTGTCGATACCGGTGCTTCGCGTCCGAAGGCCGTTCGTTACCCGGCGGTCAGCCAAGCCATCCAGGACGCTGCGTACAAGACCATCTCTGGTGAAGGTGACGCAGCTGCCGCGATGAAGGATCTGCAGGCCAAGCTCACCGAGCTGACCAAGTAATCTGCTCTGCGAAATTAGCGAATCAGAAGTTACCGAATCATGAGCCGACGTCGAACGATCGTCCAGCGGGACTCAGGGATGGCCTATGCGCTGCTAGCGCCGACCCTGATCCTGCTGGCGGTCGTCGTCGGCTTCCCGCTGGTGCTGTCGGTGTGGCAGTCGCTGCACAGTAGTGACGGCGGCATCGACCCAGAGACCGGATTCATCATTGAGGGCGACCAATTCGTCGGCCTCGATAATTTCATCCAAGCCTTCACCTCCAGCGGAGCGGGCGCTGGTTTCTGGAACGCTTTTTGGAATACCACTTTCTTCACCGTCGTCGCCGTCAGCATCGAAACCGTGCTGGGTGTGGCGATGGCGCTGATCATGGCCAAGGGCTTACGGGCCGTCGGCTTGATGCGCGCGACGATCCTCATCCCGTGGGCCATCCCGACGGTCGTCTCGGCCTTAATGTGGCAGCTGATCTTTGACGCTAATGGCATCTTCAACAAGATCCTCGGCCATCAAATCTTGTGGACGACTGAAGGTTGGCAAGCCAAAGCCGCGGTCTTGATAGCCGATATCTGGAAGACCGCGCCTTTCATCGGCTTGTTGACTTTGGCGGGCTTGCAGACCATTGACGATCAGGTCTACGAGGCTGCTGCGGTCGATGGCGCCTCGAAATGGCAGACTTTCTGGCGCATCACATTGCCGCTGATCCGGCCGGTGCTGGTCGTCGCGGTGCTCTTCCGCGTGCTCGACACCATGCGCATGTTCGACTTGCCGTTCGTCTTGTTGGGACGGCTGGAGTCGGGTCAGACCCTGTCCATGCTCGCCCAAGACGCTGCCACTAAGACCCAATACGGCATGGCTAGCGCTTACTCGATCGTCCTATTCATCTATATCTTCGTGGTCGCCTTCGTCTTCATTCGACTGCTCGGCGCTGATGTGCTGGGCGAACAAGACAAGGTGAACGTCCGTCGCCGACGTAACAAGGCGGCCGATCCGGAGGTCGCAGATGCAACGCTCTGAGACGAAGCCAGTCGCGACGACACGCACGAACCATAAGCCCACCGCCAGCCCAATCTGGGCGCGGATTCTCGTCGGCTTGGGCGTCGCCTTGATCCTGGTCTACTGCCTGGCACCGTTCTATTGGATGATCGTCAGCTCGCTGCGGCTGCCCTCGCAGGGTCGCTCGACTGAGCTGTGGCCGAATCCAGTGAGCTTCGAAAATTACCGAGCCGTCTTCGATGCCAGAAATAACTTCGGCCGCGCCCTGGGCAACTCCTTGATCGTCGCCGGTTTGACGACGCTGCTGGTCGAGCTGCTCGGCATCGCTGGCGCATATGCCCTAGCCAGGCTGAAATTCTGGGGCAAGACCGTCGTCATGGTCATCATCGTCGCGACGTCGATGTTCCCAGTCGTGACGCTGGTCGTCCCGTTGCTGAAATTGTTCAGCGGCGGCTTCGATTGGTGGCCGTGGAATTGGATCAACACCTATCAAGCGATGATCGCGCCGACGATGTCGTTCGCGCTGCCGCTGGCGGTGTGGAATCTGAACGCCTATTTCCGTCAGCTGCCCGTCGAGCTGGAACAATCAGCGATGATCGACGGCACGACGCGGATGGGCGCGTTCACCCGCATCATCTTGCCGCTAGCTGCGCCGGGCATCTTCACCACTGCGATCATCACCTTCATTGCGGCCTGGAATGAATTCCTGATCGCCTTGACGATGGTCAACGATCCAAAAATGCAGACCGCTAACGTCGCGATCGCTAAGTTCACTGGCACTAGCCAGTTCGACACGCCCTATGGCACCAAGATGGCTGCCGGCGTGATCGTCACATTGCCGCTAGTGATCATGGTGTTGATCTTCCAGCGTCGCATCGTCGGTGGCCTGGCCGCCGGCTCGTTGAAGTGAACTAAGCGTCCTTTGGACGCAGCCGAGCGCTGAGATCTGCCAGCCTACCAAGCATCACAGTCGCAGCGGCTGTGACATTTTCTGGCAGCTGAGCGTGGCCATCGACGTCGACATATTGCGCTGCATTTGGCACCGACACATTTTGAATGATCGGGAACAAACTCAGCGCCTGCAGCGTCGGCAGCAGGCTCGTGATCGCGCCCAGCCCCGCTCCGCCGCCATAACTGAGGAATCCGACCGGCTTGTCGCGCCACTCGTTATAGAGAAAATCCAAGGCGTTCTTGAGCGGCGCAGGGAAGCTGCGGTTGTATTCGGCGGTGACGATGACGAAAGCGTCAGCCGCGTCGACCATCCGTGCCCAAGCTTTGGTGTGTTCCTGCTCATATATTCCAGATCGAGGATGGTTGACCTCGTCGAAGAAGGGCAGGTTGATCTCTGCGAGATCAGCGATCTCGACGTCAAAATCGCTGTTCCTTCGGGCATACTCAGCCATCCATTCACCCATCGAGCGACCGATGCGTCCGACCCTGGTAGTCGCGACGATGACGAGCAGCTTATGAGCCATGATTTCCTTCCAGCTAGGCCGCCATCGATATTAGGCGACACTAAGAAATGGGCTGTTGAGCTTCCAATTCGAGCAGCTGAGCCTTCCGCGAAAGACCACCGGCATAGCCGGTCAAGGTGCCGGAGCTGGCAATGACGCGGTGGCAGGGCAGCAGTAGGCATAGCGGATTGGTCGCCAGCGCCCGACCGACAGCGCGCACTGCGGTCGGCCGTCCAACTGCCTCAGCTAAGGCGGCGTAGCTGGTGGTGTGGCCATAGCCGATTTCGTGACGCAGCGTCGTCAACACTGTCGCCTGGAATTCGCTGAGCAAGCGCAGATCGAGCCCGATGTCGAAATCGCGACGCCGACCGGTCAGATATTGCTCGAGTTGCTCGGCTAGCGGGGCGGCGGCTGTGGCGTCCTCGACCACATCACTGCCGGCTAGCAGTCGGCGGACTCCGCTGGGTTGCGGCACGTCACCGAATGCGCATGCGATGATCTTGCCGGCTGATCCTACGACCTGCATCCGTCCGATGATCGGCAACGGATCGGTGAGCGTCGTCCAGATCATGGCGCCGGCGGGGTTGGGACGGGGCCGACGCAGTTCTCATCAAGATTGATCGAAGCGATCTTCTGCCAAATCTTCTGGCTGAGGTTCATCGTCAACTCTTCGATGCCTTCGACGGTCTGCAAGACCACCTGGTCGTCATTGCTCTCGGCGTACAACGCCGCAGTCTTGCCGACCAATGAGAGCATCTCGGAACAGTAATCGAGGTACATGCAGCCATGTTAGGGACTTTCGCAGGTCAATTTATCTGGCCAACTTTGGCCAGAAATGCATAATGAAGACGTGGAAACTGTCAGTGTTTATGAGGCCAAGGCTGATTTCAGCCAGCTATTGCGTCGGGCCGAAGATGGGGAGTGCATCATCGTCTCCCGGCACGGCAGGCCGATTGCACAGATTGGTCCCGTGGTGCAGCTGCCGCGGCCGGTCGTGGTTGGAGATTTGGCTGGAGCGTTCGTGGTGCCAGACGATTTTGACGACTGGACTCAGCAAGACGAGCAGGACTGGTTTGGCGAATGAAGCTGCTGCTCGACACCCACATCTACTTATGGCTGCGCTCCGGTGATCCGCGGCTAGCCGAAGGATTCTTGGCGGCAATCGTTGACGAAGCCAACATCAAATATGTCTCGTCGATTTCGCTGGCCGAGATTGCCATCAAAATCTCCATCGGAGAACTGTCGGCGGCCGCTGAGTCAGCGTTAGATCTGAGTGTAGGCTTCGACCCGCTAGCTTTCGAGCCAGCGCACGCGCAGACACTAGCCAGTCTGCCGCTGCTACACCGAGACCCCTTCGATCGCATGCTCGTCGCCCAGGCTCTGACCGACGAGCTGGTCTTTTTGACTGCAGATCCGCGCTGCCGCGCTTATGGCGTCAAAGAACTCCACCAAGATCGGGAATAACATCCGCCTGCCCATAGTTGAGTCTGGTGTACTCAACTTCAAAGTTGACTGCGCTAGACTCAACCCAGCATAAGAACTTGATCCTTAGCAGGAGGAAACGAACATGGCTCGTGCAGTAGGTATCGACCTCGGCACCACCAACTCGGTCGTCGCTGTCCTTGAAGGCGGCGAGCCGACCGTCATCCCTAACGCTGAGGGCGGCCGCACGACTCCGTCGGTCGTCGCCTTCACCAAGACCGGCGAGGTATTGGTCGGCGAAGTCGCCAAGCGGCAGGCCGTCACCAACCCCGACCGGACGATCCGCTCGGTCAAGCGCCACATGGGCACCGATTGGAAGATCGACATCGAGGACAAGGACTACCGTCCCCAGCAGATCAGCGCTTTCGTGCTACAGAAGCTGAAGCGGGACGCAGAGGCCTACCTGGGTGAGCCGGTCACCAACGCCGTCATCACCGTCCCGGCATATTTCGGTGACGCTGAGCGTCAGGCCACCAAGGAAGCTGGCGAGATCGCTGGTCTGGTCGTCGACCGCATCATCAATGAGCCGACCGCTGCCGCGCTGGCTTATGGCATGGACAAGTCTGATCAAGACCAGACCGTGCTGGTCTTCGACCTCGGCGGTGGCACCTTCGACGTCTCGCTGTTGGACATCTCTGACGGCGTCTTCGAGGTGCGCGCGACCAAGGGCGATCCGCGCTTGGGTGGCGACGACTGGGATGCCCGGATCGTCGACCACCTCGTCAAGCAGTTCCAGGCCAAGAATGGCATTGACCTATCCAAGGACAAGATGGCCAAGCAGCGTCTGCAGGACGCCGCTGAGCGTGCCAAGATCGAGCTCTCGCAGATGCAAGAGACTGAGATCAACCTGCCGTACATCACCGCTGGCGCCGACGGCCCGATGCACTTGGAAGAGAAGCTGACGCGCACTGAATTCCAGCGGCTCACCAATGATCTGCTCGAGCGGACCAAGGGCCCGTTCAACGCAGTGCTGCAGGACGCCAAGGTTTCGATCTCCGAGATCGACCAGGTCATCCTGGTCGGCGGCTCGACCCGGATGCCCGCGGTTCAGGAGCTCGTCAAGGAACTGGCCGGCAAGGAGCCCAACAAGAACGTCAACCCCGACGAGGTCGTCGCCCTGGGCGCGTCTTTGCAGGCGGGCGTCTTGAAGGGCGAACTGAAGGACGTGCTGCTGCTGGACGTCACCCCGCTGAGCCTCGGCATCGAGACCAAGGGTGGCATCATGACCACGATCATCGAGCGCAACACCACGATTCCGACCAAGCGTTCGGAGCGCTTCACCACCGCTGAAGACAACCAGCCGTCGGTGATGATCCAGGTCTACCAAGGTGAGCGGCAGTTCGCCCGCGACAACAAGTCACTGGGTAACTTCGAGCTGACCGGCATCATGCCCGCCCCGCGCGGTCTGCCGCAGATCGAGGTCACCTTCGACATCGACGCCAACGGCATCGTGCACGTCTACGCCAAGGACACTGGTACCGGCAAGGAGCAGTCGATGACCGTCACCGGCGGCACCGCGCTGGGCAAGGACGAAATCGACCGCATGGTCAAGGACGCCGAAGCTCACGAAGAAGCCGACCGTAAGCGTCGCGAGTCGATCGAGATGCGTAACCAAGCTGATTCGGTCGCGCTGCGCACCGAGAAGCTGCTGGAGGAATCTGGCGATCAGCTCAGCGACGACATCAAGGCGCCGGTCGTCGAGGCTCTGGACAAGTTGAAGGAAGCTCTTAAGGGCACCGACAACGATGACGAAGTCAAGGCTGCGATGGAGGAACTCGATCAGCAGGCCGCCGCGATGGGCAAGGCCTTCTACGAGAACGCCCAGCGTAACGCCCAAGATTCGTTCGCTACTGGCGGCGACGCAGGCGAAGGTGAGACCTTCACCGCTGGTCCAGACGATGTCGTCGACGCCGAGATCGTCGACGACGAGAACGACAAGTAATTCGATTCCGACCGGGGCGGTGGCCGCTGGCTGCCGCCCCGCGTCGGTAACTGAATTGCCTAGTCTTCACGAGAAGGAATTTGCATGACTGACAATCCGGTCGAAGAAGTCGACCAGAGCAGTGACATCCCGACCGAGGCGCTCAATGACGCCACGGAGGCCGCCGAAGCTGAGCCCACCGCGACCGCCGAAGCGGCCGAGCCGACTGAGTCAGCTGAGTCGGTTGATGAGGCTGAGGTGCTGCGTCGTCAGCTAGCCGAGCGGACCGAAGACCTGCAGCGTTTGCAAGCCGAGTACGCCAACTACAAGCGTCGCGTCGATCGCGATCGGGTCGCCGTCAAACAGTCTGGCGCGGACGCGGTCTTGCGCGATCTGCTGCCGGTCTGGGATTCGATCAATGCCGCCGACAAGCTCGGCGAATTGGTCGGCGGCTTCAAACTGACCGCTGACGAATTCGTTCGGCTAGCCGAAAAGCATGGGCTGGTGCAGCTGGGTGCGGTAGATGAACTATTTGATCCGACGGTGCATGAGGCGCTGATGCAGTTGCCCAGCGAAGCCAGCGGCGAGCCGACCATCGCAGAGGTCATTCAGCATGGCTATCGAGTGGGCGACAATCTGTTGCGTCCAGCGCGGGTCGTCGTCACCGTTCCGAGCGGTGACGAGCCAGTCGAGCAGTCAGCTGACGATACTGAGCACCAGTGAACTGAAAGGAGGACACGTTGAGCAGCAATGATTGGGCCGACAAGGACTTTTACAAGGTGCTCGGCGTGTCCAAGGACGCCAAGCCCGAGGAAATCAAAAAGGCATTCCGCAAGATCGCGCGCGACAATCACCCGGATCAACATCCCGGTGATAAGGCCGCAGAGCAACGCTTCAAAGAGGCTTCTGAGGCCCACGATGTGTTGAGCGACAAGGAAAAACGCAAAGAGTACGACCAACAGCGGATGTTTGGCGGGCTCGGCGGCGGTTTCCGTTTCCCGCGCGGCGGGCAAAATGTGCGTGCCGAGCAGTTCAATATGTCCGACACGAACCTGTCTGACATTCTCGGTGGTCTGTTCGGAACTCCCGGCGCGGCTGGCGGCGGTCGACGGCCTTCGCGTACCCGGCGTGGCGCCGATGTTGAGGGTCAAGTTTCGATCTCGTTCGCGGACGCGATCGCGGGCACTACCGTCAGCGTCCAGCTGATGAGCGAGGAAGCCTGTAAAGCCTGTCGAGGCACGGGCGCCAAGCCCGGCACTCAACCGCGCGTCTGCCCGACCTGTCAAGGTTCGGGCGTTCAACAGCCCACCAGTGGGGGAGTGTTCGCGTTCTCCCAGACCTGCGCCGATTGCGGCGGCAGGGGCGTGCTGATTGATGATCCTTGCGAGGTCTGCCATGGCGTCGGACGTGCGATGTCGACGCGGTCTATGCAAGTGCGCATTCCTGCTGGCGTCGAAGACGGCCAACGGATCCGCGTCAAAGGTCGCGGTAATCCGGGCGAAGCTGGTGGTGAAGCTGGCGACCTATATGTCCTGGTCAATGTCGCGACGCATCCGGTCTTCGGACGAGCCGGCAATGATCTGACGGTCAAGGTGCCGGTCACTTTCCCAGAAGCTGCGCTGGGCGCCGAGATTGAAGTCCCGACGCTGAATGGTCCGAACGTCAAATTGCGGCTAGCCGCGGGCACGCCGAACGGACGGGTCTTGCGGGTGCGAGAAAAGGGCGTCCAAAAGACGAACGGCAGATCCGGTGATCTGCTGGTCGAGATCGAGGTGCAAGTGCCAGACAAGCTCGATCAGCGGGCTCGTGAAGCTCTCGAGGCTTATCGTGACGCGGCTGGCGAGCCGAGTCCCCGGATCGAGTTGTTGACGAAGAATAGGAGCGCGCAGTGAGCGCCGAGCGGGCTGGAGTGCCCGACGTCATCGACCCGGACGCGCCGATCTTCACCATCTCGGTGGCGGCAGCCCTGGCCGATATGCATCCGCAGACGCTGCGTACCTATGACCGGATCGAGTTGGTCGTGCCGAAGCGCACCAAGGGTGGCGGACGTCGCTACACCCCGCGCGACGTGCAGAAGCTGCGGTTGATCCAACATCTCAGCCAAGTTGAGGGCATCAACCTCAATGGCATCAAGCGCATCGTCGAAATGAGTGACGAGATTGACGCGCTGCAGCGGCGCGTCGAACAGTTGACCGCCCTGCTCAGCGACTTCGTTGACGACCATACTCAGCCCCGGCCGAGGGTCTTCACCGCGAGTAGCTCCGGGGCCGTGCACCCAGGCCGACGGCTCCGTGCGCAACGCGCATTGCCGCCGGCCCGCTGAATTCGGCAGCGTCAACGCAGTAAACAGAGCACATAAAGAAAGCCGCCCAGCGACACGCTTGGGCGGCTTTCTTAGCTGTCGAGTTCGTCGAGGGCTCAGCGCTCGATTTCGTTGCGAATGAACTGTTCGACGTTTTCCATCGCGAGCTCGTCATGGCGCTGTTCTGGCGGCGACTTCATGAAGAATGCCGACGGGCTGAGCAGCGGTCCGCCGATGCCACGATCTAGGCCGATCTTGGCGGCGCGGATCGCGTCAATGACGACGCCAGCAGAGTTCGGGGAGTCCCAAACCTCGAGCTTGTATTCCAACGAGACGGGCACGTCACCGAAGTTGCGGCCTTCCAGGCGGACGAACGCCCACTTGCGGTCGTCGAGCCATTCGACGTAGTCAGACGGGCCGACGTGAATGTCGCGGGGCTCCAGGTGCTGGGCGATATTGCTGGTGACGGCCTGGGTCTTGGAGATCTTCTTGGACTGCAGACGCTCGCGCTCGAGCATGTTCTTGAAGTCCATGTTGCCGCCGACGTTCAGCTGGTAGGTGCGATCCAGCGCGATGCCACGTTCTTCGAAGAGCCGAGCGAGCACCCGGTGGGTGATCGTCGCGCCGATCTGGGACTTGATGTCGTCACCGACGATCGGCAGGCCAGCGTCGACGAACTTTTGGGCCCACTCAGGGTCGGAGGCGATGAACACCGGCAGGCAGTTGACGAACGCGCAGCCAGCGTCGATAGCGCACTGCGCGTAGTACTTGTCGGCCTCTTCCGAACCGACCGGCAGGTAGCTGACCAGCACGTCGACCTGGGCGTCCTTCAACGCCTGGACGACGTCGACGGGCTCTTCGGCGGATTCTTCGATGGTGTCCAGGTAGTACTTGCCCAGACCATCTAAGGTCACGCCGCGCTGCACCTTGACGCCAGTGGGGGCGACGTCGCAGATCTTGATGGTGTTGTTTTCGCTGGCATTGATCGCCTCAGCGATATCGACGCCGACCTTCTTGGCGTCGACGTCGAAAGCGGCGACGAACTCCAGGTCGCGGATGTGGTAATCGCCGAACTGCACATGCATCAGCCCGGGGACGGTATCCTCCGGCTTGGCGTCGTGATAATAGGTGACGCCTTGCACCAGAGTGGATGCACAGTTCCCGACGCCGACGATGGCGACGCGGATTGAACTCATTGTTAACTCCTATGGAGGTCACGGTTTGACCGTAGAAAGTACCGAACCATTGTGCTACACGTAGCCGCGTCCCCCCAAAGATTTGCTGGGTCGGTGCGGTGAAATCATCCGGTAGCATGACTCGCCCCCGCTGCTGAAGAGCATTTCGCCGTTATGATCGCTGGGTGCAGGGCATCGATCTGAGTGGAATTTCCCGGGTGGCTGTCCGAGATTTCGTCTGGCAGCTGCTGGCGCTGGGCGTCGGCAGCATTTTCCTGGCTATCGCGCTCAGCGCGGGTCGGCCATGGTCGCCCGCTGGCGTCATCGGCATGGTCATCGTCGCGTTGGCCGTCAGCTCTTTGCTGATGGAGTGGCGAGCTGGCCGTGGCTGGCGGTTGCTCGCCGACGAAGAGAGCCTGACCTTGCAAAAGCCAGATCGCACGAAGGTGCGAGTGGCAGCCGCGGAGATCCGAAGCGCGCAGCGTGTCGCCCGCGAAGTTCAAGAGCTGCATTTCCCGAAGTTAAACCGGGGACTCAGTGCGCGTCGTAATGCGCTCGGAGAGATCGAACGCACCATGGCTGCAACTCAAAGATCGCATCTCAGCAGCTTCCTGTTGATCCATCCTGAGCCCGGCGCACAGTGGATTCAGGACCCCGCCTTGGCTGAGATCAAGCAAGGCCATGGCGTCGAAATTCCAATAACCGACCAAATCAATGACGCGCGGCTGAAGAGCTTCTTCGCCGAACTTGGCGTCAGCTACATCGGAAAGTGAGATGCAGATGGGCAACCAGCAGCGAGACGATGAGCAGTGGCAGCAGTGGCGCGCCGAACGTGCGGCAGGCCTAGCCAGCGAACATGGCTGGTTGAGCGTCGTGGGCCGAGATTGGCTCGCTCAGGATCAGCAGCCGACTTCGATCAGCGGTTTTCCTGGGCTGTGGAGCGCGCACGGCAAAGTCGTGACGGCGCATTTCAGCGCTGCAGATGACGTCCAACGAGATGGCCAGCCAGTCGTCGGGGACGTCAGCTTGGACCTTTCGGCCGGCGACGATTCGTCGCTCACTCATCGAACCGTGCGCGCCGAGGTCATCTCTCGTGACGCATTCGTCGGCGTCCGCTATCGCGATTCAGCGGCCCCGCGTCGGTTGATTTTTGACGGGGTGCCGTGTTTCGAATTCGATCCGGCTTGGATCGTGGCAGCGCAATTCAGTGCGCGGCCGCCTCGACGCGTTACATTGCAGACGATCGACCCGCAGGTCAACGAGCAGGCTGACATCGTCGGCGTCATCGAATTCGAATTGGCCGAGCAATGTCATCAACTTGATGTCTTCGGCGACCTGCAGCGGCCATTCTTGAATTTCCATGACCAGACCAATGGGCAGACCACCGCAGATTGGCGATTCGTCATGATCGACATCTTGGACGCTGAGACTGGCCGGGCCAGCATCGACTTCAATCGGGCGATGAATTTCCCATTCGCCTTTCTGCCTGGGGGCTGCACCTGCCCCAAACCACTGTCCGAGGCGCGCCTGAACGTAGCGATCACCGCGGGGGAGCGTCGGCCCGAAGAAGTTCAGTAACGAAAGCGCGTGGTGTAAGCCAGGTGATCGCTGCGGTCGACGCTGCGCACCTGGCAGCTTTCGACCTGCACCACACGATTGACCAGGACGTGGTCGATGTGGGTGCGAAGGCCGAGTAATCCGTCAGTCGGCCAGGTGCCGGACGGATAGCGTGAGCACAACCGGGCGGTGTCCCAGAAAGCTCCGAGATCAGTCATCGGCCCGTGGCGGAGATTCGCGTTGAAATCGCCGGCGATGATGGTGAAGTCCTGCGTTGAGCGGGCATAGTCGTCGATGCGCTCAAGGTCGGCCCGCCAAGTCCTCTGCGCCGTGGGCACCGGCGGCATGGTGTGCAGGCCGACGATGGTGACGTCGAGCTTGCTCGGACGTACGGTCACAGCGCCCAATGTGGTTTCCAGGCCAGCAACTGGTTCGATTGTCCCGAGCCGCGAGTGCACGATGACCGTGGTGGCGTTGACCCCGACCTCGTCGGTCGATGAGACGACATTGCCTTCATATGCGGTGCCGGCGACGGCTGCTTCCACCCGTTTTTTACTGGCTTCGGGCAAGACGATGACATCGGAATCGTGTTCGCCAATGAGCTCTTGCAACCCAGCAGGGGTCAACGTCTCTAGGGTGTTGAATGTCGTCACGCTCAGCGTCTTCTCCCCGGCGGGGGCGCGCTCAACGAACAGCGGGGGAGCTGGGTTGACGATCAACCCGAGCGCGGTGAGCAGCGCCAAGACCGCAGCACCGAACAGCCGCGCAGCTGCGAAAATCAGACCGACCACGATGATGATGACGCCGAGCACGATCGGGAAAGAGATGGCCTGAGCAATCAGCAGCTGGGTGCTCAGCCACTGCGAGGGTGGCAGCGCCGGGAAGAGTGAGAGCATCGCTAATGGCAGGCCCAACAGGACCAGCGCCGCGTCGAAGCCGACGTGAATCTTACTTCGGCGCTCGCTTTCAGCCATTGAACCGACCAGCCAGTACAGCCACTAAGAAGTTCGACTCCGGCGTCATCGGCAGCAGATCCCAGGTCGATAGCAGCAGCGATTGGTACAGGCCGGCGTGCTCAGCATCGGCTAAGAATTCAGCGAAGTCATAGCCTCGTCCAGCGCCGAATCCGACGGCTACCCGGCCACCGGTCGACGTCACCGCGGCGAAATTTTGCAGCACGCGAATGCGGTCTTCGGGGACGATGAAGGCCATCACATTGCCGGCGCAGACGATCGCGTCGAAACTTTCTTGGCCAGCCAGCAATGTCGCCAGCTCCGCTAAGTCACCGACGAGCCATTCGGCGTCCGGATATTCCTGTTTGGCGGCTTCGATGAGCACCGGGTCGATGTCGACACCGACGACCTGGTGCCCCTGGGCTGCCAACCAGCCGCCGACCCGTCCGGTGCCGCAGCCCGCGTCCAAAATTCGCGAACCGCGCCCGACCATGGCGTCGATGAAGCGCGCTTCGCCGAAGATGTCGCGACCGGCGGCTTGCATCGCCTTCCAACGATCGCGATACCACGTCGAATGCTCCGGATTGGCGGCGGTGATGCCCTGCCACCCGCCGCTCAATCGAATCTCACCCTGCATGGCTCTCCTAACCCGGAATATTTTATGCCAAAGCCAAGTTGAGTCTAATAGGCTCAACTTTGAGGAGTTAGGGAGAATATGGACACCGAGAGGCTCACCACACTCGCCCGGGACGCGGTCTCGACGGCCGTCCGTCTCGCGCTGACTAGCGGAAATCCGTCCGCTGAGCCGGTGCACCTATTGCACGCAATGCTGATGGTGCCCGGCAATTCCGTCGGCCCGTTGTTGGAATCTGTCGGCGTCGACGCCAAGCAGATCGACGCGCAAGCCGCGGCTGCGATCAGCAAACTGCCTAGCTCTACTGGCTCATCGGTCAGCCAGCCTGGGCTTTCGGGCGCCTTCGCCCGCGTGCTCGCTGACGCCGAGACTCGCGCCGGACAACTGGGCGACCAGTACGTCGCCACCGAGCATTTATTGATCTCGCTGGCCAGCGTCACCAGTGAAGCGGCGACGATCCTGACCCGCGCCGGCGCGACGCCAGACAAGCTGCTCAAGCAGTTCAACCAGGCACGTGGTGACAAGCGCGTCACCAGCCCTGAATCCGAAGGTGGCGAGTCGGCGCTCGACAAGTATTCGGTCGACCTGACCGCTGCCGCGCAGGCCGGCAAGCTGGACCCCGTCATTGGCCGTGACTCCGAGATCCGCCGCGTCGTGCAGGTCTTGAGCCGTCGGACGAAGAACAATCCGGTCTTGATCGGTGAGCCGGGCGTCGGCAAGACAGCCGTCGTCGAGGGTCTGGCGCAACGCGTCATCGCCGGTGACGTGCCCGATTCGCTGCGTGGCCGGCGCGTCATCAGCCTGGACTTGGCGTCGATGGTCGCCGGCGCGAAATATCGCGGTGAGTTTGAAGAGCGTCTCAAGGCCGTCTTGAACGAAATCAAGGAAGCCGAAGGCCAGGTCATCACTTTCATCGACGAGCTACATACGGTCGTCGGTGCGGGCGCTGCAGAAGGCTCGATGGACGCGTCCAATATGCTCAAGCCGATGCTGGCGCGCGGTGAACTGCGGCTCATTGGCGCGACCACGCTGGACGAATATCGCGAGCGCATCGAAAAGGATCCCGCCCTGGAACGGCGTTTCCAGCAGGTCTACGTCGGTGAGCCGAGCGTCGAAGATACCATCGCCATCCTGCGTGGCATCCGCGAGCGTTACGAGGCCCACCACAAGGTGCGGATCACTGACTCCGCGCTGGTCGCTGCTGCGACGCTGTCGAATCGCTATATCCCAGCCCGCCGGCTGCCGGACAAGGCAATTGACCTGATCGACGAGGCCGCCAGCCGGCTGCGGATGGAAATCGATTCGTCACCCGAAGAGATTGACGCGCTGCGTCGTCAGGTCGACCGCTTGACGATGGAACAGTTCGCCGTCAGCGCCGAAGACGACGAAGCTGCCCGGATCCGGCTAGGCAATATCGAACAGGAGCTCGCGGACGCTAAGGAGCAGTTGCGCGCGCTGGAGGCCCGCTGGCAAGAAGAAAAGCAGAACCTCAACCGGGTCGGTGAGTTGAAGACACAGATCGATTCCTTGCGTACCGACGCCGAGCGCTATCAGCGCGAAGGCAACCTGGAGAAGAGCTCGCAGATCATTTACGGCGAGATTCCGGCGCTGGAGCGCGAGATGGAACAGGCCGCGGCTGCCGAGAAGCAGACGTCGATGGTCTCCGAAGAGGTCACCGCTAGCGACATCGCTGAAGTGATCAGCGCTTGGACCGGCATCCCGGTCGGCAAGATGCTGGAAGGCGAGTCGGCCAAGCTGCTCGAGATGGAGCAGCGCTTGGGTGCCCGACTGATCGGGCAGCGGGACGCCGTCAAAGCGGTTTCCGACGCCGTCCGGCGCTCCCGGGCGGGCATTTCCGACCCGAACCGACCGACTGGTTCGTTCCTCTTCTTAGGCCCGACTGGTGTCGGCAAGACCGAACTAGCGAAGGCGCTCGCGGAGTTCCTCTTTGACGACGAGCAGGCCATGGTGCGCATCGACATGAGCGAATACATGGAAAAGCACTCGGTGGCCCGGCTGGTCGGTGCGCCTCCTGGCTACATCGGCTACGAGGAAGGCGGCCAGCTGACCGAGGCGGTGCGGCGTCGGCCATATTCGGTCGTGCTGCTCGACGAGGTCGAGAAGGCCCATCCGGACGTCTTTAATCTGCTGCTGCAGGTGCTCGACGACGGACGGCTGACTGACGGCCAGGGTCGCACGGTGGATTTCCGTAATGCGATCTTGATCATGACGTCGAACTTGGGCTCGCAATTCCTAGCCGACCAGACGACTAATGACGAAGCCAAGCGCGATGCAGTCATGGGTGTGGTGCGCAACCACTTCCGTCCCGAGTTCTTGAACCGGCTGGACGAGATCGTCATGTTCACCCCGCTGTCACGCGAGGATCTGGGGCAGATCGTCGACATCAATCTTGGGCGTATTCAGCGTCGATTGGCGGATCGACGGATCACCATCGAGGTCAGCGACGCTGCCAAGCAGTGGCTCGCCGAGACCGGCTATGACCCGGTCTATGGCGCCCGGCCGCTGCGTCGGCTGCTGCAGACGACGCTGGAAGACCAGCTGGCGCGAGCTCTATTGTCTGGCCAGGTTACCGACGGGCAGACGGTGGGTCTTGACGTCAACGCCGATCGAAGCGGCGTCGAGCTAGCCGGCATTAGCTGACAGTAGACCCGCTTCGGGTAGGTGCCGCGGTAGGTGAGATCGATCGGTCTACTTCCCGCGAAATGCGGCCCAAGGATGCAGCCGTCAACGCCAAAAATGCGAATGACTATTACTGTCCCCAGCCTGCGGCACCAAGACCCGTGGCGCCAGCTCCCGAGTCCAATGAAGCGGCGTCGCCGATCTCGGACCCGACGAAAGCAGCTAAGCCCACCGCTGCCGCAAAGCCAACTAACCTGCCCGCGACCGGGGATTAGCATTCAATAGCGGCCCCACTAGGGGCTTTCATCTCCACCACCAAACCATGACCATGGTCTCATGGCCCATCGTCTTGTTTTGGACTGTAGGGATACGTCAGTATGGTCTCAAGACTCTCTGATGGAGGATTCATGCGCACTAGCGAACTCAAGAAGCGCACGGGGGCGCTTCTCGCTTCATTGGCTTTGCTCGGGACCAGTCTTGGCCTGACTGCAACTGCCATTGCACCAGCGTCGGCAGCTCCGACGTCGCCCACTATCGAAGCCGATGGTGTGGTCAAGCATTTGAATACCGGCTTGGATGCCACTGGCAAAAAGGTCGAACTGACCAATGCCGAAGCGGACGCCCAATTCGGAAATGCTGGCAAGAAAGATGTCAACTGGGAAGTCGCCGATTTTGGCGGTAATGGTCGCAATTTAGGCTATGAAGCCGCGGGCCAGAACTCTAATGGCACGCCGCGCTACGACGTCGCGACAGTGCAAAAGCCGGACGCTGCTACCGAGTGGGAGAAGGCCAGCATCGCTGGTTGGAACGCCTACCAAGATCCCAACGCGCAGTGGATCAGCGGTAGCAAGACAGAGTTCACCCGAGGACAAAACATCGTCACCGATGAGATTGACGGAAAGCAAGTTGTCGGTGTGCCGCGGGCCTTCTACTACCGCGTGAAGTTCAACATCCAAGACGAGATCGTCGCCAGTCAGATGCGGCTCAAGATGGCCTACGCCGCCGACGACTTGGTGGCTGGAATTTGGGTAAACGAGTACCAACTGCCCGACGTCAAACCCGGTCCCCGTCAAAGTGGCGCCGAGGTCGACATCAACTATGGCCTGAAGCCAGGCGAGAACACCATTACTGTTCAGGTGAACTCTTGGCCGCACACCCAGGGCTTCCGTGCTTCCTTCACGTCTAAGTCCAAGGACGGCAAGAACTACGTCTATCCCCAGCCGGTAGCTCCCAAGATTGACTGCACATCCGACCCGTCAATCCTGAATACAGGTGTGGATTCAGCCGGCAAACCGCTGCCTGTCAACGAGACGAAGGGCGTCGACGACATCGCCCGCGAGATTGATCCGGCTTGGACCGTCGCTGGTGGCTACGCTGGTTTAGCCTACTCAAATGATGGTGACGGCAGCGTTGGCGTTCTGCCAAGCAAGTTGACGTATCAGCCAGCTATTGTGCAAAACGGCTCAGGACAGATCGCAGCTGCCGCACCGTGGGGTGTGGTCAGGCCGGATCCAAATAACCCGAAAAAGCCGAACGTCGGTGATCCGACTGGCCTCAACCAAGACGGCCCGGATACTCCGAGCTCTTTCTTCTACCGTACGCAGCTAAACGTGTCTGAAGCAGCTGCCAAGAATCTGGTGCTCGTCCCCACCTTCGAAGTGGATGATTTCGTGGCAGGTGTTTGGGTCAACGGCAAGCGAGTATGGGTGAATTCCACGCTTCGTGATTACCTGCAAAAGTCGCCAGACAAGGTAACGGCCTACAAATATTATTTCGAAGAGAACCAGCGTCAGGGCTACGGTCCGAAAGCCCCTAATGACTCGCGGAACTTGACCCTGAATGACAAGTCATATCTGGATATCACCAAGCTCGAGTTGTCCGGTTTCAAGCCTGGCGTCAATACAATCGACATTCAGGTGATGTCTCACTCGGGTGCGGAGTGGCTCAAGGCGGACTTCAAGTTGGCTCCCGGAGTCACCGAAAGTGGTGGTCTGTGCCCGCAATACGAGAAGCGAATTCCTTCGATCACCTGCGATCGTTCGGGTATCGCCCAGTTGGCTACTGGCCTCGACATGCAGGGTGCCAAGATCGCCCTGAATGAGGAAGTCAACAAGAATTTCGCCTACTCCACGATCTCCGATCCCCGGTGGGAAGTCGCCGATGCCAAGGGTGAGGGGTTCCTACTAGGCCAGGGCGCTGCGGATCCGAGCCTGTCCAACGTCACTGCGATCAGCGAGTCGAAGCTGCCTGATTCCGACGTGCAATGGGCTCCGGCTCGCGCGGCTGGTTGGAAGGAGTACCAGACTGACAAGGCGCAGTGGATCACCGGCCGCATCCCGTTCGCCGACAGCCAGCCTTACGTCGATGAGGAAGCCGTCAAAGCGGGTGGAAGCAAGCCGCAACGGGCCTTCTACTATCGACTCAAGTTCAACGTCTTTGAAGAAATGGTTGACAAGACCAATTTGACGATGCACTATTCGCCAGATGATCAGCTTGGCGCAATTTGGGTTAATGGTCAGCAGATCACGGACGCCCCGACCGGTGATCCGAAGAATGGCAACTGGAAGCAAGAATTCCAGACCCAGATTCCGCAAAGCTCACTCAAGGCTGGAACCAACGAAATCATCGTGCAGGTGAACTCCTGGGCGACCACTCAAGCATTCCGCGCCTGGTTTGAGGACGCTAACACCGACAATGTTTGCCCCGCCCCGATCAAGGCCGAGGTTGGGTGTAACACTCCGGCCAATGTGTTCAACACCGGCATCAATCCCGAGACCGGAGACTACTTCGATTTCGTGACTGATGGTGTCGACGATGGTCGCTACGCGGTGGATCGCCATTGGCAGGGTGCCGGTGGTACCAAGGGATACCCCTTGGTTGCTGACGGCAAGGTGATCGTGGGCCAGCAGGTTGGCGACATGCATAAGGATGGTGTCGACTACGCGCCTGCCGTCGTGCCCGGCTGGTGGACGTCGCCAAATCAAGATCACTTGATGGGAGCAATCACCACCGCAGCTTCCTTGAAGCCAACCAATAATGGTGCTGGGATCCGCAACCAGGAAGAACGCGACGGAATTCCGTCAGCCTTCTACTACCGCAACAGCTTCAAGATCGCCGATGCCCAGGTCGCTGAGAATCTCGCTTTGATCGCGAACTTCTCATCCAAGACCGAGACCGGTCGGTTGAGCAATACCGATGACTACGTCGGAGCCGTGTGGGTTAATGGCGAGCAGGTATATGTCAACCAGTATCTGAAGGATTACCTGGCTACAAAGAATGTCGTGACCTACAAGAACTACATCAACTTCTTGAAGGAAGAATACGGCGCTGACTGGCAGCAAGGTCTGTGGCCGGTCGATCTACGACTGGACGGATTCAAGCAGGGTGACAACACCATCGAGATTCAGATGGTTTCTCACTTGGGTGGGCAGTACATGAAAGCCACCTTCGATTACGCCCCGGAGGTCATCGCCAACGGTCTTTGCCCGGCTGATCCTGAGCCCGAAGCTCCGGTAACTGAGCCCGCCCAGGAGAATGAGCCAGCCCCGGCGCAGGAGCCCTCGGACAAGTCCAAGGCCCGTAAGGATAAGGCTGATAAGCCGCGCCTGATGCCGAAGACTGGTTCGGCTGAGGCTCAGGGTGCCGTGCTCGCGGCATTGACGTTGTCGATCGCTGCGGCTGTGGCCCTGCGGGGACGCAAGCAGCGCTGATAATCCAGTAATCCGACGAAGGAAGGGCCTCGCTAACGCGGGGCCCTTCAATCATTTTTGGGTACGCCTAGGTAAGCGTTCCAAGTGCCCTGACTCTTTCTACGGTGCAGTGGCACGTGGTTTGATCAAACTTCGGGGATACGCGAAACTATGACTGGAGGAAGAGCTGGCTGGGTCAGCATTCCACGGGGAAACCAACCATTGGAGAATCATGCGAAATGGAATCAAGGAGCGGATCGGCGCGGTCGTCGCGTCAGCTGCTCTCTTCGGAGGAAGTTTGGGACTGACGCTGGGAGAGTGAGCCCCGCTCAGGCTGTGACAACTAACGCCAACGTGACGTGCGAAGGTGATGCAGCCACCCTCTCGACAGGGCTCAACCTATACAAGCAGCGGCTGGACTTCCTAGCTGAGAGCGACGCGCGCTTCGGGTCGGCCGTCGAGCTTGTTTACGAATCGCCGAAGTACCGCTCTAAGTACGTCTCCGACGGCAGCTGGAAGGTGGCGCACAACGACCGCCTTGGTTACGCTCCCGACGCTAAAGCTCCAGAAGTATTTGAGGAAGCCAAGATTGCAGGCTGGACCGACCTGCAAAACCCCGAAGCTCAGTGGATCTCCGGGTGGGCCCCGTTCGGCGAAAGTCAGGTCCAAGATTCTCAGGGCAGCAACGCCCAGACGAGCTTCTTCTACAAGCTAGCCTTCAATCTGGAAGAACCGAGCATCGCGACGCTGGGCAAGCTGACCATGCACTGCCGATGACAAGGTCACCGGAGTTTGGATCAACGGGCGTGAGGTCTTCGACGACGCAGCCGGAAGGGGGCAGCGCGGGTCGATCACGGAAGTTGACATCGATTCCGGTCTCCGTGGTGACGCTAACGAGATCACCGTTCGCGTTCAGTCAGCTCCGCACACGCAAGCCTTCAAGGCATGGTTCACCGTCAGCCCGAAGGATCCGAGCGTCAAGGTAGCTGATGGTCAACTAAAGGATTACCTGTGTCCGCAGCCTGTGAAGCCAAAAATCGCTTGCGACGGCTCGGTATCTCAGTTAGCCACCGGTTTGCTACCCCAACGATGAAGTCGCCCGACTGACGGAGGAAGATTCGCGCTTCGGCTACTCCAACAAGCTTGATTCACGCTGGGAAATCTCGGACGGCTTCGGTATTTCCGCCGTCAAAATTGGCCAGGGTTACTTCAGTAAGCCAGGGACATACGCTGCCTCCGAAGATCTCCTATGGCGACCTGCCGACATTGCTGGCTGGATGACGTTACCCAAGGATGCGAAAGCTCAGTGGCTGTCGGGATCGCCCGAGTTCACCGGAAGCCAACTCCAAGGCTTGGGTGACCCGGAGACTCATCAATTCCTTTATCGCTTGAAGTTTGACGTCGAGTCCGCGGCCATCGCTGCCCAGATGAAGTTGATCATGAATTACGCGGTTGATGACGCTGTTACGGGACTATGGATCAACGGCGTGCCCGTCGCGGATCTCCCCAAGCAAGATCCAGTGGCTGCCGACCACAGGAAGAACCGTGAGGCCTACGAGCGGGTCGAGATCAACTACGGCCTAAAGCAGGGCGAGAACGAGCTGATGGTCGAGGTGTCCTCGCGTCCTCACACTCAGGGTTTCAATGCTTATTTCGAATCCGCCCCGAAGGATCCGAATGTGAAGCTCGAAGCGGGACAAGAAGAGTCGTATTACTGCCCGCAGCCGGTCCAGCAGGAGATCAACTGCGATTCTGCGGCCAGCGTTTTCGACACCGGTCATGCCAAGTCGTCTCCAGTTCGCAAGTACGTTCGCAAGGACGACGCTGAGACCATGAAGTTCGATATCAACTCGGTTTCGCGTAACTGGGTCGTCGCTGGTGGTGCAGATCAGATCCACGGATATGTCGCTGCTGTCGGAGACCAGGCACCTGCCGATGCCGTCTACAGTCCTGCAGTCGTCGCTGGATGGTTGACTGAAGGCGAGGGAGCTGAGTTCATCGCGGCTTCCGCGCCGTACCAGAGAAATGATCTGGCCAATCAGTTCGTCCAGCCGGATCGCGACATTCGCTCGTTCTACTACAAGACTGAATTCGAGCTCACTGACGAGCAGGCGGCTAAGAACCTGAAGCTGATTCCGACCTTCGAGGCTGACGACTACATTGCCGCGGTATGGGTCAATGGTGTTCGCGTCTTCTACAACACTGAGTTGCAGAAGTACATGGCCTCCGACACTTACGTGAAGCGCAACGACGAACCTCGAATCGCCAAGCCTTTCGATGTTGAATTCACCGCTGAGGCTCGGAAGATGCCACAGATGGAGCTCTCGGACTTCGTCAAGGGTAAGAACACCATCGAGGTTCAGGTGGCGTCGCATTCCAACGCGGAAAAGGTCAAGATGACCTTCGCCTACGCCCCATCGGTAGCCGCTCAAGGTGGCCTCTGCCCGCAGTCTCCGACCCAGCCACGCAAGGACAAAGCTGACCGGCCGACCTTGCTGCCCAAGACCGGTACGGACAGCACTCAGGCTGCAGTCTTGGCCGCGTTGACGCTCTCGGCTGCTGGAGCTATCGCGCTGCGCGGACGTAAGCAGCGCTAATCGAAACCCATTAAGGGCCCCGGCTTCGGTCGGGGCCCTTTTTGCTAACTACCCCCTTGTCAAAGCCAGATTGAGGTTTGCTACGATCGTGCCGTCCAGCAATTCTCGCCAACAGATCTCGCCGTCCATTTCGACCAGTCCGGGCTGTGGACGTTCGACGCGATGCTCCCGAACCGCGGTAGCCAGCACTTGGCCGTCAGCGCTGACGGCGACCCCCTTCGAGCTCGACGTGCCGACGTCAAAACCCAAGAAAATTTCGGAACTCATGGCCACATTCTGGCACTGCTGGATCAGGCTTGTCCGCAATGGCCCGCCTAGGCTGGTTGCGTGGCTGAGCCGGAATTCGTCGTCGAAGGTGATCTGGTCGTCGTCAAAATTGACGGCGTCGCGCAGTCGGCGATCAACCCCTTGGATCCTACCCAGCTGGATTTCATCTATACCGAACGCATCGCCGACTATTTGGACGCTATCGACGAGCCGGGTGTGCGCTATCGGGTCGTCCACATTGGCGGAGCGGGCATGATGCTGGCGCGCTATGTCGCAGCGACGCGTCCCACTTCGCCGCAGATCGTGCTTGAACCTGACGAGGAATTGACCGAGCTGGTGCGCCTGCACGTCCCGCTGCCCGAACGCAGCGGCATCAAAGTGCGTCCCCGCGACGGCCGGCTTGGCTTGACGCAGATGCCTGACGATTATGCGCGCGTGATCATCGTCGACGCCTTCGACGGCGCATCCGTGCCGGCCGATCTGGTCAGTACCGAATTTTTCGCTGACGTCAGCCGCGTCCTGGAATCTGACGGCCTGCTGATCATGAACATCATCGACCAGCGGCCCTTCGACTGGGCGCGGCGCGTCATCGCCGGCATCACCGAAATCTTCGGTCATTTCGCGGTCGGCACCCAGCCGACGATTTTCAACCGTCCGATGTTCGGCAACATGATCGTCGCCGGATCGAATGCTCCGCTGCCGATCGATGCGGTACGGCACGCATCAGCGTGCGCGATCTGGCCGCACCGGATTTTGGCCGATTTCGAAGTGCTCAAATTCGTCGCTGGCGCGCAACCGTTCAATGACGCTGACGCGGTCAGATCGCCGGTCGCCGGCGCGACCGGAAACTTGCGCTTCACCTGATCTGGTTGACTGATGGACGTGAAAAGAGCTTGGGGGCTACGGGCTGCATGGACGGTGCTGATCGTCGCACTGCTCACTGGCTTGATCTTTGCCGGCTGGCAGCTGATCGGCAGCAACCAATTGGGCGTCAACCGAGCCCAAAGCCGGTTAGCAAACTTCGAATCGACTTGTGCCACCACGCCCGAGCCGACCCTCGAAGCAGGCAATGTCATCGGCGTCCTGCGGCTGCCGTCGCTTGACGAGCGCAGTTGGCCGATTGTCGTTGGGGTCGACCAGGCGCAGCTGGCCGGCGGGGTCGGCTGGTATCCGAACACCGCCCAACCCGGCGCGATCGGCAACACCGCGCTGGCGGGCTATCGGCTGACCAATGGTCAGCCCTTCGCGGATCTGCTGCAGCTCAATGTCGGTGACGAGGTCATCGTCGAAAGCTGCCGACGCGAATATCGCTATCAGGTCGTCGTCGCGCCACGCGACCTGGTCGTCGATGAAACTGACGGCTGGGTCTTGGACGGCGTCCCTGGCGAACCAGGGCAACTGCCCAGCGCCAAGATGTTGACGCTTACCACGAGCCAAGATCTGCTACCGACCGGCGACCGCGCGGTGGGCTTTGCCCGGCTGGTGGCAGAAGCGGAGCGCTGAATCACCGCTAGGGTGGCGTGCATGGCTGATCGAGAAGATTTACGTGCCCTCATCAATGAACTAGCCGTCGTCCGCGGCAAGGTGACGTTGGCTTCGGGCCGCGAGGCTGACTATTACGTCGATATGCGACGCATCACCTTGCACAGCAAAGCTGCGCCGCTGGTCGGCCGCGTCATGCGTGAACTGGTCGCTGACCTGGACTTTGATGCCGTCGGCGGCCTGACCATGGGCGCAGACCCGGTCGCCACTGCGATGTTGCACGCGGCCGCAGCGGCCGGCGAACAGCTGGACGCATTCGTCGTCCGCAAGGAAGCCAAGGCGCACGGCATGCAGCGGCAAATCGAAGGGCCAGACGTCGCCGGACGGCGCGTGCTGGTCGTTGAAGACACTTCGACGACCGGCGGCTCGGCGCTGCAAGCTGTCGAAGCGCTGCGCGCAGCCGGCGCTGAGGTGGTCGCGGTGGCGGTCATCGTCGACCGTGATACTGGCGCTGAGCAGGCCGTCAAAGCTGCTGGATTGGACTATCGCGCTGCGTACGGGCTGGCCGATCTCGTAATCTAGAAGTGATTGCGGCTACCAGGCTGCAGGACGGAGAAGTTCAATGAATGGCTTTTGGTGGTTCTTGATCATCTTGCTGGTGCTGATCGTCGCGTTGGTGATCTGGGGCATCGGCCAATACAACTCGCTGGTCGGGCTGCGTAACAAGGTGCAGGAATCCTGGCGGCAGATAGACGTCGAGCTGCAACGCCGCTACGACTTGATCCCCAACCTGGTGGAGACCGTCAAGGGATTCGCCGCTCACGAGCAGCAGACGCTGGAAAATGTCATCGCGATGCGTAACCAGGCGCGCGGCTTGGCCACTCAGGACGCCGAGGGCGTGCCCAGCGAAGCTCGCACGCAGGCCGAAGCTCAGCTCTCGCAGGCGGTGCACAACATCTTGGTCACCGCTGAGGCATATCCGGAGTTGAAGGCCGACGCAGGTTTCCGTCAGCTGGCCAATCAGCTGGAATCCACCGAGGATCGCATCGCGAACGGCCGTCGCTACTACAACGCGGTCGTCGGCAACTACAACACCAAGATCGAGTCCTTCCCGACCAACATGATCGCCAACATGGGCGGCTTCAGGAAGGCCGGCTACTACGAGGTGCCGAGCGAAGAGATGCGGCTCAATCCGCAGGTCAACTTCTCTGATTCGCCTCGCGACAAGGCAGTGCTCGGCTCGACGGATCGCAGCGCGCCAGTCTTCAATCCAGCTGACGACGCGCAGACCCGCGAGCCGCAGACCTACACCCAGCCGCAGGGCGCTGCCCAGCCGCAGGGCTACCCGCAGCAGGACTACCCGCAGCAGCCAATGCAGTACGGCGATTCGAACCCGAACTTTGGCCAAGCCGGCCCGAACTTCGGTCAGCCTGGTCAGCAGCCTGGCCAATTCGGTGACGGACGTCAGGGCTGAACTTGACCGATCCGCAATATTCGCAAAGCGGCCCCGCTTCCGAAAAGGACGGGGCCGCTGGCTTTGCAGCTGACGACGGATACGTCGACCCCACTGCTCCGAGCGTCGGCGTCGGCCCACATCCCGAGCCCTGGCCCGACGATCCACGCCTCGATCCAGAACTGCTAGCCGCAGGTGATCGTCGCAACGTCGTCGATCAATATCGCTATTGGCGCATGGACCAGATCATCGCCGATCTGGATAGGCGACGAGCAGCATGGGCTCCCGCCAGATTGCAGATCGCGATCCAAAATTGGACGCACGATTTCAACATCGGCTCGATCGTCCGCACCGCTAACGCATTCAACGTCGAGGCGGTGCATGTAGTCGGTAATCGCCGCTGGAACCGGCGCGGCGCGATGGTCACCGACCGCTATCTGCACGTCCACCACCAGCCGGACGAAGCCGCGCTGGCCGCGCACTGCCGGGCCGAAGGACTGACTCTGATCGGCGTGGACAATATGACCGGCGCGGTCGCCTTGGAGAGCTTCCAATTTCCAGCTGCGTGCTGCCTAGTCTTTGGCTCTGAAGGTCCGGGGTTGACTGACGAAATGCTGGCGCGGTGCGAAAAATTGGTCGAAATCACCCAATATGGTTCGACGCGTTCGCTCAATGCCGGTGCCGCCGCCGCGATCACCATGCATGTCTGGTCGATGCAACATCAATTCGTGCCATCCCAGTGACGTGCGACAATGAGAGGCGTGACTGACCTCGCCTCGATGATGGCGGCGCGGACCGCCGAGGATTTCCGTACCGCCGGCAGCTTGAAGTGGACGACCTATCCGCACACCATCGGCGCCTGGGTGGCCGAAATGGACTTTGGACTGGCTCCGGTCATTGAGGACGCAATCCGTCCGCTGCTCAGCAAGCGGTTGACTGGATACACCCCGATGTCGTTGCGCGAAGAGCTGCAGCAGGCGACCACCGAATGGCTGGCACATCGCTATCACTGGCAGATTCGTCCCGAGCAGGTCATGGCGCTGCCTGACGTGTTGACCGGCCTGACGATCCTGCTCAACCATCTCGCCCCGCAGGGCAAGGTCATCGTCCCGACGCCGGCCTATATGCCCTTCTTAGACATGCCTGCCGCGCACGGCCGCGATCTGATCGAATTACCGATGATCCGCCATGAAGACCACTGGGAATTTGATTACGACGGCCTCGAGCGCGCTTTCGCCGACGGCGGCCGGGTATTGATCATGTGCAATCCGCATAATCCGATCGGAAAGATGTATAGCGCTGACGAGATGCGCAAGATCGCAGAAATCGTCGACGCGCACGACGGCTGGGTCTTCAATGACGAAATCCATGCCCCGTTGACCTACAGCGGACGTCAGCATGTCCCATATCCAACTGTCAGCGAAGCTGCCGCCCGACACAGCGTGACGGCGATGTCTGCCTCTAAGAGCTTCAATATCGCGGGCCTGAAGTGCGCGCAGCTGATCGTCACCAATCCCGAGCAGCAGCAGTGGATCAGCCAGCACGCGCACGGCCTGCCCTACTCAGCGGCCGGGCTTGGCGTGGCCGCAAACATCGCGGCCTTCCGGCACGGCGAGCCGTGGCTCAACGAAGTCATCGGCTATCTCGAACACAACCGTGATCTCGCGCTGCAGCTGGTCGCCGACAAGCTGCCGAAGGTCGACGTCATCAAGCCCGAAGCGACCTTCTTGCTCTGGCTTGATTGCAGCCAAACGGGGTTGGACGATCCGATGAATCAATTCTTGGCGGCAGGCGTCGCGATGAATGACGGATTGACATGCGGCCAGGTGGGCGCGCGGCATGTCCGCTTCAATTTCGCTACGTCGACGGGCGTCATCGAAGAGGCAATCGATTTGATGGCCAGGGCGCTGGCTTAACCACCGGCAAAGCCACAACCTAAAGCAGCAAAAAAGCGGAGGCCGCCCACGCTAGGGCAGCCTCCGCTTTTGTAGTCAGCAGACTCAGTCGGCGATGTTCTTGTAACGCCAGGCGTGCGAGGTGTACGGCGCAGCACCCCACGTCTTGACCGACTCGGTAGCAGCCGGCGGAGTCTCCTCGATGACGCGGAACTTCGTCATCGACGCGTCAGTCCAGCCATTGAAGATCATGACGTGGCCGCCAGCGCCACCGGTGCCGGGGCCGAGGTTGCCGACGATGTCGCCGGGCTTCAGCTCGTGCTTGGGGATCGGACGCACCACCTCGGGCAGCGTGACGGTGGAGTAGGACTTGTCCAAGTGCAGCGCCATCGACACCAAGCCCGAGCAGTCGGTGCGATAGCTCTTGCCATTCGGGTCATTGGTGTAAGCGCCCATCGAGTAGGGCACCTTCTTGTTCGACCAGTAGCGCGCCCGGTCCAAGACCTCATTGCGGCTGACCGGACCATTGACGCGCGAGGGGCCAGTGTTCGACTTAGGCAACGGAGCGCCAGGACCGGCCGGGCCAGTGTGGCCACCGGGCTTGCCGCCAGGCTTCGCGACGGGAGCTGGGCCACCGCCGCCACCGCTGGGAGTAGTGCCGCGGGGCAGTGGCGGAGCGCCGACGCCCTCGACATAGGCGTACCAGCACGGGGGAGTGAACTTGGTGAAAATGCCGCCCCCAGTGAAGCGGATTACCTCAACCTTGATACCCATGTCAGTTACCCCTAATCACGTTGGCCAGCATGCCGTCCATCTGGCGGACGACACCGCCCAGCTGCTGGGCGACCGTCATCGGAATGCTGGGATTGACGAACATTGGGAAAGCCTTGGCGGCCATCAGCAGCGCCTGGACGACGGCAGCCATCGCAATGATCGCGACCTTGATCGCGGCCAAGGCGGCGGTGACGATCGCCATCGCAGCGGTGATGATGCCAGTCGCTGCGGTGAACGCGCCGGTGCCAGTGACATTCGATTTGGCGATCATGTAGCCCAAGAAGGCGGCTGCGTCAGGGCCTTCGTTGTTGTCTTGGATGTGCTTGTTAGCCAGCACGAGGTCCTTGGTCGCGTCGCCAGCGCCGAAAGCGACCTGGCCCCACTGCATGGCCGACTGGGCCAAGATGAACTCATCAGAGCCGGGATATTGCACGCCCATCATGCCTTTGGCCTGCTCCAGCACTGGGGGGAATGGGATGCCCATCAGCGGATTCCTTTCGTGACGTCGCTAATCAATTTCTGGCCGGCTTGCAGCAGCTGCGGGTTGCCCGCGACCGCGCCGATGCCCTTGGTGACGATGTCGCGTCCGGCGTCAAACATTTGCTTGACGACGATGCCGCGCTGACCCTCTTCGGTGTCGCGATAGGTCTTCAACGTCTTAGTCATGGCTAGCGAGTCAGATTTCAGACCGGCGGCTAGCCCTTCGATTGCCCGGTCGATGTTGTTTGGAACCTGCGGCAAGACAGCTTGTAGCGCCTGGTCGATTTGGGTCGGACCACCGACGCCAGCCTTACCGGTGTTGGCTACCTTGCCCTTGAGCGCTGCCATCTTGTCAGCGGCTTCGGCGTAGGCGCCGCTGGCTCGCTTCCAAGATTCAGGATCATGCTTGAACGAGGCGTTCGACATCTTCTTTCCTTCCGAAGTTTTGGTTCTCAAGATCCATCTGGAAGCCGGAGGACACATAGGCTTGCGCTTCGAACAGCGCAGAGACCAGGCCACCGATGCCATCGCCTTGAGAGACAATCTGCTCTAGTTGGGTTTCGCGGAACTCTTCGAGGGCCGCGTCAACGGTCTGCGCGACCAGCTTGGTGAACTCTTCGTCGCTGACCTTGCGCGTCCAGTTCGGTTGGGTCGACAGCGCGGTGACGTAGCCGTTATGCACGTGCACGTTGACCTCGTCATCGTCCGAACCATGCTCGATTTGGGTATCGACGACGTGATCCTGGTCGGCAGGCAATTCAGCTAGTCGATTCGGCAATTCGTCCAACAGATCAATCATCTGGACCAATGCGGCATTGAGTTCGCCGTCTTCGCGGCCGTCATTGGCTTGGAGGAATTGCTGGTGAGCGTCGCGCACGATGCCAGCCAGATCATTGACGGGGCGAGCCGCCTGAATCTGCGCGTTGACCCCGGCGTAGACCTGGTCGATAGCCGCATTGACGGCCTCCGCGATCGAGACTTCGACGTCGCGCGGGGTGGCGCTTGCTCGCCAGCTGGGATCGATTTCGAGGGCAGTCAGGCGGCCACCGGTGATGACCGCGTGCACATGCCCGTTCTTGCTGAGTGCGTCGAAAGTGATATCTTCGACGGCCATATCGGCCCATTCGGGCAGGGGTACTTCGTCAGACGCTTCAGCCGCGTCGTCAGCTGCAGCAGCTTGCAGATCGTCGACGGCCGGCGCGTCCTCGAATTCGTCATTAACGTCAAATTGGCTCACCCTCAAAAGACTAGAGATTGAAGAGGTCATCGCGGGGGCCTCTAGACTGAACTCATGACGATGACTGCCGCTGCCCACCAAGGCGTCGAATCGCTACCTGGCTTCATCGTTTATCGCGGCGGATCGAGGTTGAGCGCACTGGCGGCGCAGCTCGGACGGCAGCTGATTTTCCGGCTGTTGAATGTCGTGATTTCGCTCGGGCTGTCGGTCGCGCTGTTCTTCGCGTTCAAGGCCGAAGTGGGCGGCGTCTTCTTTTGGTTTCTTGTCTTTTCGGCGTCGGTGAGCGTGTTGCAATTGGTGTTTCACCTGGTGCGTTGGACGCGGGTGCGCAGCCATGGCCGCAAGCTGCAGCCGGCCCCCGAATTGCAGATCGACGTGCTTGGTTTGGTCATCGCGAAAGATGGTGACGGATTGCGGCTGCCGTGGCATCAGGTGCGCTCGGTGCGAGCCAAGAATCATCCGCTGACGCCAGGACCAAATTTGGAAATCTGTTGGAGTCCCGACGGTCAACAGGTCGAAAAATGGCAGACGCCGGTCAGCTATCTGGAAGCACAGCCCACACAGTTAGACTCAGCGTTGCGTTCCTATTCACGGGGCCGTTTCGGTCTCGATTTGAGCCGCGTCGACCGTTTGTGGTGAGCCCGTCGGCCAGACGTGGAAGAATAGAAGTGAAATCGTCTTCTGAGAAAGAGGAAACATGCCTGTTGCAAGCCCCGAAGCTTATGCCGAAATGTTCAAGCGTGCCAAGGAAGGCAAGTTCGCCTACCCGGCCATCAACGTCACCTCCTCCCAGACCTTGAACGCGGCGCTAGCTGGCTTCGCCGAGGCCGGCTCGGACGGCATCGTCCAGATCTCCACCGGCGGCGCCGAGTACGCCTCCGGCCCGACCATCAAGAACATGGTCTCCGGTGCCGTCGCGCTGGCCGACTATGCCCGTGAGGTCGCCAGGAACTACCCCATCACCATCGGCCTGCACACCGACCACTGCCCCAAAGATAAGCTGGACGGCTACGTCCGTCCGCTGCTGGAGGTCTCCGAGCAGCGCGTCGCTGAGGGCAAGGCTCCGGTCTTCAACTCCCACATGTGGGACGGCTCGGCTGTGCCGCTAGAGGAGAACCTGCAAATCGCCCAAGAGCTACTGGAGCGCACCAGCAAGCTCGGCATGATCCTTGAGGTCGAGATCGGCGTCGTCGGCGGTGAAGAGGACGGCGTCAGCAACGAAATCAACGACAAGCTGTACACCACCCCCGAGGACGCGCTGGCCACTGCTGAGGCTCTCGGCCTTGGCGAAAACGGCATGTACCTGACGGCGCTGACCTTCGGCAACGTGCACGGCGTCTACAAGCCCGGCGCGGTCAAGCTGCGTCCGGAGGTCTTGCAGCAGTGCCAGCAGGCCGTCGCCGAGAAATACAGCAAGGATGGCAAGCCTTTCTACCTGGTCTTCCACGGCGGCTCGGGTTCGTCGGCTCAGGAGATCTCCGACGCGGTCGACTTCGGTGTGGTCAAGATGAACATCGACACCGACACCCAGTACGCCTTCTCGCGTCCGGTCGTCGAGCACATGTTCAAGAACTACGACGGCATGCTCAAGATCGACGGCGAGGTCGGTAACAAGAAGATGTACGACCCGCGCGCCTGGGGCAAGTCCGCTGAAAAGGGCATGGCTGAGCGCATCGTCGAAGCCTGCCAACAGCTGCGTTCGGCTGGCACCTCGATGGGTGCCTGAGCGCTATCAAACTAGCAAGTGCGCCTCCGGTCTTCCGGGGGCGCACTTTTGTCAGACCCGCTCTCTAGTCCTAATGCCATGAGCGTCATCGCAGTCACTGGAGCCTCAGGCAGCGTCGGCAGCAAGCTGGTCGAGGCATTGATTCGCCGCGGGGATCGCGTCATTAAGTTGGTACGCGGCGAGCCCGACCCCGGAGATCGGCATTGGGATCAAGACGCGCCTGCAGACGATCTCTTGGACGGGGTGGACGCGGTCGTTCACCTCGCAGGAGAGCCCATCTTTGGCCGCTTCACCAGCGAGCACAAGCGCAAGATCATGAGTTCGCGAGTTGGTCCGACGCGTCGACTGGCGGAGCTGACAGCCGGCCGCACTTTCGTCAGTGCGTCGGCGATCGGATACTACGGGCACGATCGGCCCGAGCGGGTCGACGAAGCAGCGTCTCCAGGGGATGATTTTCTGGCTGCGGTGTGCGTCAACTGGGAGCAGGCGGCACAGGTCGCCAAGGGGCGTTCGGTGCAGGTACGCACCGGGTTGGTGATGAGCGGCGTGTCTGGGCTGTTGGCTGTCCAGGTGCCACTGTTCAAGGTAGGCCTCGGTGGGCCGCTAGGTGACGGTCAGCAGCTGATGAGCTGGATAGCAATGGATGATCTTGTCGGCGTCTACCTGCGCGCGCTGGAGGACGACGCCGTGAGCGGGCCGATTAATGCCGTCGCGCCGCAACCGGTGACCAACGAATCTTGGGCCAAGGCTGTCGGGCGTCAGCTGGGTCGCCCGGTGTGGTTACGGATGCCATCCTTTGCGCCGACGGCGTTGCTCGGCGCGCAGGGCAATCGGGAACTTGCGTTGGCGAGCCAAAATGTGTTCCCAGGCGTGCTCAATGAGATTGGCTACCAGTATCGCTTCCCGACGCTCGAAGACTGCCTAGCCAACGAGCTATATAAAGCTAACCTTCGGTGAGCCATTGCTTGGCGCGAGCGAGGTGTGGTCCGTCGAAACCTGCTTGCACGAGAGCGTCTTGCGCCGATGGAATCCCATGCTGTCGAGCCAGATCTCGCCAACTCGACGTCGAATCCACTATGGCCTGCAGCCGGGACAGTGCTTGTTCTTGAGTTAGGCCGAACCATTCAGCAGCTCCCATTAGGGAGTCGACTGAATCTTCAGTGGCCACGTCGACCGAAGTTGCGAAATCCGTTTTCGTCGTCGCCGGATTCACGTCAAAAAGGGGCGATAACGTCCAGCCGCTGTCGGTTCTTAGGAAACCGTGATTACGCAGGTGATTGTCGGTATTTCCCACCAGCAAGTTCAGCGCTGCGCGACTGAATAGCTCTCCCAGATCATTTGCAGCATCTGAGGCGACAGGCTGAAGAGCTTCGGCGATTTCTACCATCGACGATCGCTGTCCGTCGCTGAGATCCAGCAGCGTCAGTGCCGACATATATGGCACCCGATGCTCATTGCCGAGATCGTCATAGCGACGGTCGAAACGTTCCACCAACAACACCGGCCGCCGGTTGACATGAAGAATTCTCGACGCCGGAACTCTGATCCCCGCCGCGCGTGCGATATCGAGGCAGACTTTTTCCCAGGAAACTACGTCAATGGTGTCATCGGTAGAACTGAACTTTGCCATCATTAACCGACCGTCTTCAGCAACGACCGTGGCTTTAGGTCGAGCGCCGCCCAGAGAAGATCCAGCCTGCGCAATCCGTTGGACGACTTCTATGCTCGACGAGCCCTCCTGCACCAGCCGAGCCGCTCGTTCCAGGTCGGCGAGTTCGAGTACCTTTGGCACGCGGCTAATCGGGGCTTGGGCTGTGCCCTCGACAAAGAAGCGGAGAGCTCCGAGTCTGTATCGATCAGCGACGCCCAATAGATAATCAACTTCAGTGGGTTGTCTGCCGTTCGCAGCAAAATCCCTTTGAATTAGCATCCGGCCCCATCTATCTGGGGCTGAGTCGGAAAGCAGTGCAGGCAATTTTTCAGCCACCGACATGAGGCGCTGCTTACCTCGCATAAGCGGAAGTGCTGGGCTAAGCGGATAGGCGTGTGGATGGGACACCCAGGTCGGTTCATACTCGAGTACCCCGCCGTTTCTCTCGGGGTAGTAGGTGGCGACCTCAATCTCTTCAGCTCCTAGGGAGCTGAAGATCTCTAACGGCTGGCGGGCCTTCATGTCTAATTAGATTCTGTCGGTAAGAAGGGCTCGTCCCCGGTCATGCTGCAACGGATCTACCGAATCTTTTACTCGATCCAAGAGCTGGAAAGTTCGTGCCACGCGCAAGAAATTCTCCAACGTCGCACCTTCTCCCTGTTCCATGCGACGCAAGGTCGACACGCTGACGCCAGCCTGCGCGGCAGTTTGTTCGATGGACCGACGGTTCAACTTACGCCATTGCTGCATGCTCTGGCCGATCTCCGCCATCGTTACTTCCACGGCCCGAGGTCGGCGCCTAGCTTTCAAATTTGACGTTTCCACGTGTCAAATCTATCAAAATTGAAAGGTTATCGGTCAGCTCGACTCAGTCGAGCTTGACTCGGGCGGCGCCCTTGTCAGCGGACTGGGCGAGCATCGCGAAGACCTTCAACGCATTGCTGACTTCGCGCTGCCGGGCAGCAGGACGCCAACCGGCAGCCTCTTGTTCAGCCCGGCGGGCGGCCAGTTCTTCGTCAGATAGCTCGACGTTGATCGTGCGATCAGGGATATTGATCGAGATGATGTCGCCGTCGCGGATCAAACCGATCGCGCCACCAGCGGCCGCTTCCGGGCTGACATGGCCGATCGAAAGCCCTGACGAACCACCGGAGAAGCGTCCGTCGGTGATCAACGCGCATTTCGGACCAAGCCCAACACCCTTGAGATAGCTAGTGGGGTAGAGCATTTCCTGCATGCCCGGGCCGCCCTTTGGCCCTTCATAACGGACGACGACCACGTCGCCGGGCTGGATACGGCCACCCAAAATCGCCTCGACGGCCTCCTCTTGAGATTCGGTCACCTTCGCGGGGCCGGAGAAGATCCACTGTTCTTCAGGCACGCCGGCGGTCTTGACGACGCAGCCGTCGACGGCGATGTTGCCGGTCAAGATCGCTAGGCCACCGTCAGCGGTGTACGCGTTCGGCACCGAACGAATGCAGCCCTCCTTGTCATCCAAGTCGAGTGATTCATAGGTATTGGATTGGCTGAACATCTGGGTCGTCCGCACCCCGCCAGGGGCGGCGTGGAAGAGCCGTTGCGCAGCTTCCAGCGCCTGCCCGCCGCGCAGATCCCAATCCGTCAAGTGAGACGCTAAGTCCGGATGATGGACCGAATGCACCTCTTGACGTAGCAGGCCGGCGCGGTTCAGCTCGCCCATGATCGCCGGAATACCGCCGGCGCGGTGCACGTCCTCAATGAAATAGTGCTTGGTATTGGGCGCGACCTTGCAGATGCAGGGCACCTTGCGGCTCAGTTCGTCAATGTCGGACTGGTCGAAATCGACGCCAGCTTCCTGCGCTGCAGCCAGCAGGTGCAAGATCGTGTTCGTCGATCCGCCCATCGCGATGTCCATGGTCATCGCATTCAAAAAGGCCTCATGCGTCGCGATCGACAGCGGCAAGACGGAGTCGTCGTCTTGGTCATAGAAACGCCTAGCCAGCTCGACGATCAGTTCACCGGCTTGGATGAACAGCTCACGACGATAGGCATGCGTGGCCAGCGTGGTGCCATTGCCCGGCAGCGACAAGCCAAGCGCTTCAGTCAGGCAGTTCATTGAGTTCGCGGTGAACATGCCCGAGCACGAACCGCAGGTCGGGCAGGCTTCCATCTCCATGCGCAGCAACTCGTCATCGCTGACGGCATCGTCGGCGGCTGCGGTCATGGCATCGACCAGATCCAGCCGGTGGGTCTGGGAGCCGTCCGCCTTCGCGACGGGCCGGCCAGATTCCATCGGGCCGCCGGAGACGAAGACCGTCGGAATGTTCAGCCGCAGCGCAGCCAGCAACATGCCGGGGGTGATCTTGTCGCAGTTGGAAATGCACACCAGCGCGTCAGCTTGATGGGCATTGACCATGTATTCCACGCTGTCGGCGATGATCTCGCGGCTGGGCAGCGAATAGAGCATGCCGCCGTGCCCCATCGCGATGCCGTCATCTACGGCGATGGTGTTGAATTCGCGGGCGACGCCGCCCGCAGCCGCGATCGACTCCGACACCAACGCGCCGACGTCGCGCAGTCCGACGTGGCCGGGTACGAACTGGGTGAAAGAGTTCGCTACGGCGATGATCGGCTTGCCGAAATCTTCATTGGTCATGCCGGTAGCTCGCCACAGCGCCCGCGCGCCGGCCATGTTTCGGCCTTCGGTGGTGGTGCGAGAACGAAGCTTCGGCATTTGACCTCTCCTATTTCGATCCGACTACGGCTTTTGCGGCTGCTGGGTCACAGCTCGACCGGATAGTCCGGACGCGGCACCTCGACGCTGCGCGTCTCAGCGACGAAAATGTCATGCCACAACATGAACACCAGCACCGCCCAGATCCGTCGGGAATTGTCGGCGTCACCGCGGCGGTGTTCGTCGAGCAGGTCGATGACCGCTTGCGGTTCGATCCACTGGTCGGTGGATGCGTCCGCGATGACCTGACGTGCCCACGAGTATCCGTAGTCATCTTTCAGGTAAACCCTAATCGGGACGGGGAAGCCGAGTTTGCGCCGTTCCAGCACGTGTTTGGGCACGATTTGGTCAAGCGCACGACGCATCGCGATCTTGGACTGCTCGCGGCTGATCTTTTCGCTGGCCGGAATGTGACGAGCCACCTCGAAGACGTCGCGATCTAAGAAAGGCACCCGCAATTCCAGCGAATTGGCCATCGTCATCCGGTCAGCCTTCACCAAGATGTCCCCGCGCAGCCAAGTGAATAGATCGACGTGCTGCATCCGGGCGATCGGATCCCAATCAGCAGACTTTGCGTAAATCTCGTCGGTGACGTCCCGGAACGAGACGGCTGGGTCGTAGCTATTGAGCAAGCCCGCCAACTGCTCTTCGCGGAAGATCCGGGCGTTGCCGTAATAGCGATCCTCCAGATTGATCGCGCCGCGACGCAGCATGTCTTTACCGCGGAAACCTCGCGGCAGCGCCCGGCTGACCGCACCCAGGCCGCGCCGTAACGGATCTGGTAGCGCAGTCAGCGGCCGCAAGCTCATTGGTTCGCGATAGATGTTGTAGCCGCCGAATAGTTCGTCCGCGCCTTCACCCGACAGCACCACCTTGACGTGCTTGCGCGCCTCATTGGCGACGAAATACAGCGGCACCAGGGCCGGATCGGCGACCGGATCGTCCAAATACCAGACGATCAATGGCAGCGTCTCAAACAATTCATGCTCGTCAACCCAACGCACGAAATGCTTGACGCCGATCGCCTCGGCCGACTCAGCAGCGACGTCCACCTCCGAATAGCCGTCGGTCTTGAAACCAGTGGTGAAGGTCAACAAATCCGGGTTGTGCTGCTTGGCCAGCGTCGCGATCGCGGTCGAATCGATGCCGCCAGATAAGAAAGCGCCGACGGTGACGTCAGCCCGCATGTGCTTGGCGACCGAATCTTCTAAGGCGCTACGGATGCTCGCGTAAAGCTCTTGTTGCTCGGCTTCGCCCTTGACAGGTCGCGAATCGAATTGCGGTTCGAAATAGCGCGTCTGGGTGAACTGCTGGCCTTCCTGGTCGCTGGTCAGCGTGAAATAGCAGCCCGATTCGAGCCGATGCAGGTGGTCGTCCATCGACGCCGGCTCGGGCACATACTGCAAGACCAGGTAGTGCTGCAGCGTCGCCGGCTCTATGACGGCCGGCCCGGTAAGTTCACGCAAGCTCTTAGCTTCGGAGGAAAATCCGTAGCCGTCAGGGGTCCTTGCGTAATACATCGGCTTGATGCCGAAGGGATCCCGGGCGCCAAATAGTGTCTGCTCGCGGCTATCCCAAATCAAGAACGCGAACATGCCGCGCAACTGCTGCACCCATTCGGGGCCGACGTGGTGGAAGCCTGCGACGATCGGTTCGCCGTCACCTTCGGTTTGAAATTCGACGCCGAACTGGGTCGTCAACTGATCGCGCAGTTCTAAGTAGTTGTAGATCTCGCCGTTGAAGACCAGCAGATAACGTTCCGGGTCATCGGCTGGGCCCCAACGCAGCGGCTGCTGGGAATGCTCGATGTCGATGATCGACAGTCGGTTGAAGCCAAAGCAGGCCCGCGCGTCAGTTACGACGTCAGTATCGTCAGGGCCGCGATGACGTTGGCAGGTCATCGCTTGACGCACCTGCTCAATCCGCGACGAAGTCAGTTCCTGCTTGGCGACAAAGCCCATCAGGCCACACATCGGCATTCCTCATAGCTAGACAACTCTTCCAGTATTCCTGAGTTGGCAGCCTTTAGCTGGGAAGAACGCCGGCTGGCTTGCTGAACTGACTCAGTTCAGGTGACCCTGCTACCCATCTGTGAGCAGGACGTGGAACAATTGACCCATGAGCCCCGATCTTGAAAACAACCAGGGTCGTCAGGTCGGTATTACCGAGGTGGCGTTTAGAGACGCCCACCAAAGCCTGATGGCCACCCGAATGGCCATGGAAGACATGGTCGATGCTTGCGCCGACATGGACGCAGCTGGCTTCTGGTCCGTCGAATGCTGGGGCGGTGCAACCTATGACGCTTGCATCCGCTTCCTGAACGAGGACCCCTGGGAACGGCTGCGCACCTTCCGTCAATTGCTGCCCAATAGCCGCCTGCAGATGCTGTTGCGTGGCCAAAACCTGCTGGGCTATCGCCACTACAACGACGAGGTCGTCGACCGTTTCGTCGACAAGTCCGCCGAGAATGGCATGGACGTCTTCCGCGTCTTTGACGCGATGAACGATCCGCGCAACCTCGAGCACGCGATGGCTGCGGTCAAGAAGGCCGGCAAGCACGCGCAAGGCACCATTTGCTACACGATCTCGCCGGTGCACGACACCGAGGGATACATCAAGCTCGCCGGTCAGCTGCTCGACATGGGCGCTGATTCGATCGCGCTGAAGGACATGGCTGCACTGCTCAAGCCGCAGCCGGCCTATGACATCGTCAAGGGCATCAAGGACACCTACGGCGACGTCCAGATCAACGTGCACTGCCACTCCACCACTGGCGTCACTCAGGTCGCGCTGATGAAGGCCATCGAAGCTGGTGCTGACGTCGTCGACACGGCTGTCTCGTCGATGTCGCTTGGTCCTGGCCACAACCCGACTGAGGCCGTCATCGAGATGCTCGAAGACACCGGCTACACCACCGGCATCGACATGGAACGGGTCTTGAACATCCGCGACCACTTCAAGAAGATCCGTCCCAAGTACGCCGCATTCGAGTCCAAGACGCTGGTCGACACCGAGATCTTCTCCTCGCAGATACCCGGCGGCATGTTGTCCAACATGGAATCCCAGCTGCGCGCCCAGGGTGCAGAAGATCGCATCGATGAGGTCATGAAGATGGTGCCGGTCTGCCGCAAGGACGCCGGTTACCCGCCGCTGGTCACCCCGTCTTCGCAGATCGTCGGTTCGCAGGCCGTGTTCAACGTCTTGATGGGTCCCTACAAGGTCATGACCGGCGAGTTCGCCGACATGATGCTGGGCTACTACGGCGCATCGCCGGCCGAACGTAACCCGGAGATCGTCGAATTGGCCCAAAAGCAGACCAAGAAGGACGCGATCGACTGCCGTCCGGCCGATCTGCTGGCCCCCGAATGGGACGAGCTGGTCAAGCAGGCCGAGGCGCTGACCGGCTTCGACGGCTCTGACGAGGACGTGCTCACCTACGCCATGTTCCCCGGCGTCGCCCCGACTTTCTTCGAACATCGCGATGAGGGCCCGAAGATTGTCGGCAAGACCGCTGAACAGCTCAAGGCAGAAGCCGAAGGCCAAGCCAACCGGCTGACTGGCCCAGTCAAGTACACGATCACCCACAACGGCCGCGCCAACACCGTCGTGGTCGAACCGGCCTGAGGAGTCTAAAGATGGCTAAGAAAACAATGGCCGAGCGCATCGACGATCTCACTGCCGAGCGCGCCCGGGTGCACGCTGGCGGTGGCGAGAAGCGCATTGCCAAGCAGCACGAACAAGGCAAGATGACCGCCCGTGAGCGGATTGAAGAGCTGGTCGACGGTGGCTCTTTCCACGAAGTCGGCGCCTTCCGTAAGAACCGGACGACGACCTTCGGCATGGACACCGCTGACATGCCCGCTGACGGCGTCGTCACCGGCCACGCGACCATTGACGGACGAGTCGTCTACATCGCTAGCCAGGATTTCACCGTCATGGGTGGTTCGGCTGGCGAGACGCACTCCATCAAGGTCTCCAATGCCCTAGAAGACGCGCTGCGTACCGGTAGCCCGTTCATCTTCTTCAATGACTCGGGCGGCGCCCGCGTCCAGGAAGGTATCGACTCGCTTTCCGGCTATGGCAAGGTCTTTTACTCCAACGTCAAGCTGTCGGGTGCAGTGCCGCAGATCTCGATCATCTCCGGTCCTTGCGCTGGTGGTGCTGCCTATTCGCCGGCGCTGACCGACTTCATCATTCAGACCCGCAAGTCCTACATGTTCATCACCGGCCCGGGCGTCATCGAGCAGGTCACCGGCGAAAAGGTCACCCAGGAAGACTTGGGTGGCGCGGACGCGCAAATGGCTTCCGGCGTCGTGCACTTCGTGGCTGACGATGACCAGCAGGCGATCTTGATCGCGCAGAAGCTGCTCAGCTTCCTGCCGTCCAATAACACTGAAGAGCCGCCGCTGGTCGACCCGGACTTCACTGCCGAGTCGAACGCCAAGCTGCGCGAAATCTTGCCTGCTGAAGACAATAAGGGCTATGACGTCCGCGACATCATCAACGAGATCGTCGACAATGGCGATTTCCTCGAGGTACAGGCCGGTTGGGCGCGCAATATCGTCATCGGTTTTGGCCGCATCACCGGCAAGAGCGTCGGCTTCATCGCCAACCAGCCCAGCGTCATGTCGGGCGTGCTCGACATCGACTCTTCGGACAAGGCGAGCAAGTTCATCCGCTTCTGCAATGCCTTCAACATTCCGCTGGTGACGCTGGTCGACACCTCGGGCTTCCTGCCCGGCGTGGCCCAAGAGCGCGGCGGCATCATCCGGCACGGCGCCAAGATGCTTTATGCCTACTCGGCCGCTACGGTCCCGAAGATCACCGTCGTGTTGCGTAAGGCCTATGGCGGCGCCTACCTGGCGATGTGCGCCAAGGACCTGGGTGCCGACAAGGTCTTCGCGTGGCCGAGCGCTGAGATCGCCGTCATGGGTGCTGAGGGCGCGGCGAACGTCGTCTTCCGCCGCGAGATCTCTGAGGCTGAAGATCCCGAGGTGCGTCGTGCCGAGTTAGTCGAGGAGTATCGCGAGACCTTCTCGACGCCATACATGTCGGCTGCGCACGGCTTGGTGGACGACATCATCGATCCAGCTGATACCCGCTATGAGATCGCGACTTCGCTGGCTGCCTTCGCTAATAAGCGCGAGCTGCGGCCGAGCAAAAAGCACGGTCTGGGTCCGGCCTAAGAGGTGCACCAATGGCCAAGGAAATGACGCAAGAAGAGCTGGTCAAGCTCGTCTCGAAGCTGTCTCGGCAAGTCGAGCGGCTGGAGAAGAAGGTCGCCGAGTATGAGGCGCGCCGGCAGCCCAGTGACGAGGAGCTGATCCTCCTCGCGGCTGCCGCGGCTGCCCAACTCGGGGTCCAAGGCAACATCCGTTCGGTGCACCGCGTGGTGCCCGGCTCTTGGGTGCAGCAGTCCAGAACTAACGTCCACAACCGCGCTGTGACGCGCTGAGCCTGACTTAGGCAGGGGATAACGAATATGAAGCTGAAGATGACTGTCAACGGCACCACCTATGACGTGGATGTCGATGTAGACGACAACCGCCACGCTCCGCCACCAATCGTAATCGGTGGCGGCGGGGTGGCCGCTCCGGCGCCAGCGACCGCGACGGTTCCTGGCGCACCAGCTAACGCTATTACTGCGCCGCTGGCCGGTTCGGTCTCGAAGATTCTGGTCAACGAAGGTGACGAGGTCACCGCTGGCCAGGTCGTTGTGATCTTGGAAGCCATGAAGATGGAGACCGAGATCTCAGCGCCGAGCGCTGGCAAGATCGAGTCGATCCTGGTTAAGGTTCGCGACTCGGTGCAAGGTGGCCAAGCGCTAATCGCGCTGGCTGGCTGACCACTAAGAAGCTCAGGGCCGCCAAATCCACGCGCTGGCATTTGGCGGCAATTTTCCGTCCACCAGTTCGGCGCTGTTAATCAACACCTCGCCATCGCTCATATGTTCTGAAGCGTTACCCATAGCTATCAACACCGTCAGCGGACCGCGCGAGATCTTCACACCGCCCGCCGACGTCAGCGTCCATGATGCGCGTCGGTGTTGGGCCAGCCTACTGCGCAGTTCTCGCCGAAAGCCGATGGCTTCGCGGACCAGGTGCAGTGTGCTGTTTGGGTCAGTTTCAGCTAGCTCGACGACATATTTGCCCCAGTCCGGAGGCTGCGGCAGCCAAGGCTCGACTCCTGGGAGGGTGAAGCCGTGCCCGCCTTCGGGGTCGCACTTCCAAGGCAGCGGGACGCGGACACCGTCTCGGCAAACTCGACCGCGGCGCCACATAGGATCGAGCCGGCGCTCTTCGGGTATCTCGACTTCAGGCAGGCCGAGTTCTTGCCCTTGATAGACGTAGACCGCTCCAGGCAATGCCAGCAAAGCGAGCACGGCCGCGCGTGCGCGCTGCTCGCCGATCAAACCGCCACCGTACCGGGTGACCGCCCGCCGCACGTCGTGGTTCTCGATGGCCCAGGCAAGCCCACTGTCATTGGCTTCGCGCGCCGATTCTAGAGCGGTTGCGGTCTCTACCCAGGCGTGACTATCCCAGGGCAGCTTGACGAAGCTGAAAGTGAAGGCTTGGTCCAGTTCGTCAGGTCGGGCGAATCGGGCAGCCCGCTCTGGCTCTAGGTTGACTTCACCAACCAAGCATTTCGGCTCTGGATAACTGCGCGCAATCTGATGCCAGCGTCGATATATCTCGTGCACCGGCTCTTGATCACTGACCAGGGGATTGGCTCGCAACCCGTCTACGACATCGTCGACCTGATCGGTGTCAGGTAGGCCTGGGGCCTTGACTAACGCGTGGGCGACGTCGACTCGCATCCCGTCAACTCCTCGATCGAACCACTCCCGCAAAATCGAGTCGAACATGTCGTGCACCCGCGGGTTCTCCCAATTCCAATCAGGTTGGGCCGCCGAGAAGAGGTGCAAATACCACTCATCGTCGGTAGCTGATTCGGGGTCGGCCGGATCCCACGCGCGGCCGCCGAAAACCGATTGCCAGTTGTTGGGTGGCTCGCGGTCGGGGCTAGCGCGGAAGTGAAACATTTCCCGCTCTGGCGAGCCCGGCCCTGCGTCGAGTGCAGCCTGAAATAGCGGATGCTGGCTTGAGCAGTGATTCGGCACCACGTCCACGAGAACCTTTAAACCACGCTGGTGGGCCTCATCGATCAATTCGTCAAGATCAGCATCATTGCCGAACAGCGGGTCAACGCCGACATACTGCGTCACGTCATAGCCATTGTCGACTTGCGGCGAAGGCTGGAAAGGGTTCAACCAGATCGCTTCGACGCCCAGCCCGGCAATGTAATCCAGTCTCGAGATGATGCCGCGCAGATCGCCTACACCGTCTCCATTACTGTCTTGCAAGGACCGCGGATAGACCTGATAGACCACCGCGTCATCCCACCAATTGCTCACTTGCCAGCTCCTGCAGTCAAACCTTCGACAATGCGGCGCTGGAAGACCAGGACCATGACCACTAGCGGAATGGTGACGACCACGCCGGCGGCCATTTGTTCACCAAAGGGGGCTTGGAACTCCGTGGCGCCAGTGAACTTGGAAATGGCGACGGTCGAGGTCTGTCGACGCGGATCGTTGACCATCGACAAGGCGATAATGAACTCGTTCCAAGCATGAATGAAGGTCAAGATTGCGACGGTGAAGACGCCCGGAGCGGCCAGCGGCAGCAAGATTTTGCGGAAGGCTTGCCACTTGGTGCAGCCATCGATCAGCGCGGCCTCTTCGAGATCGTAGGGCAGCTGCTGCATGAAGTTCGTCAAGTTCCAAACTGCTAACGGGATCGCGAATGACAGGCTCGGCACGATCATGGACTGATAGGTGTTGATCCAGCCGATCTTGGTGAATAGCCGCAGCAACGGGACGACCACGGCAATGCCGGGGAACATTGAAGAAGCGATGATCACAGACAACAAAATGCCTTTGCCGCGAAAATGTAGCCGGGAAAGCGCGTAAGCCGCGAAGATCGCTAGCACCAAAGCGGCAACCGTCACCGTCAGCGAGACGATCAAGCTGTTGACCAGCGATTGTCCGAACATCGTCGAAGAATCGAAGATCTTCCGATAATTCTCGACCGAGAACGGGTCAGGGATAAGCGAGTTATCGAAGATGTCAGCGGTCCGGCGCAGGCTGGAGACGACCATCCAATAGAACGGCGCTAGACAGTAAATGCCGATCACGACCAGGCCGAGATAGGCCGGCAATTGCGAAGGCTTCTTAGAGGGCCGCATGTCTTGCTCAGCCGTGGGCGCCTTGGTTGCTGCTTGGTCTTGGACATTGTCGAGGGTGCTCATCGGGCCGCCTCCGCGTTCTTGCTGTTTTGTTTGCGACGCTTCTCGGCGTCACGGATGAGTTTGCGTTGCTCCCGTTGGCCGGTGATGTCGGCGCCCAGTAGCTGGATGAAGGCATAGGCGATCAATGCAACGTAGAGGAATAGCACGACGACGAAGGCCGAGGCAGTGCCGTAGCGCAGCTGGTTCGATTCCTCCCAAGCCAGCATCGATAACGTCTCCACGGAGCGCTTGCCAGGCCCGATCAAGACGAACGGCAGGTCGAACATGCGCAGCGCGTCGAGCATTCGGAAAAGCACCGCGACCAGCAAAGTCGGCTTGACGATCGGCAGTGTGATGGTCCAGATCTGTCGCCATCGGCTGGCGCCGTCGACGCGGGCAGCCTCATAGATTTCCTGGGGAATGATTTGCATGCCGGCCAGCGTCAGTAGGCCAACGAAGGGCGCGGTCTTCCAGACCTCGGCGATGATGATGGCCATTTGGGCTGAGAAGCCCTCGGCAGTCCATAGGATTTCCTTCCCGAGCAGGTCGTTGGCGATGCCTTGGGATTGAAAGATCCATCGCCACAGCAGGCCGGAAACGGCAGTCGGGATGGCCCAGGGGATCAAAATGCTGGCCCTCAAGAAGGCGCGGCCTTTGAAGGCGCGGTTCATGGCGAGCGCCAAGCACACTCCCAGGACCGTCTCTAAAGTGACGGTGACGAAGGTGAAGTAGGTGGTATTCCAAAAGGCGTTCCAGAAGCGTTCGCCCGCTGGCCCGGTGAAAATGTCGACGTAATTTCCCAGTCCGACGAAGGTTTCCCCTTCGGTGACGAAACCATCCTCATCGACGCCAGACCGGCTGGCGAATAGGGACTGATACACCGCTGCAAGCAGTGGATAGGCAATCACCAGGGCTAAGACCAGCAATGTCGGGGAAAGCAGCAGGCCAGCCATTCGACCTTCTGGCATCTGTCGGCGGCGGGTGGTTTTGACGTCTGCAACAGTGCTCATATTCGTCTCGTGTTCATGATCTTCGTCAGTTGAACAGGGGCCTGCGAGCCACATCGCTTCGCAGACCCCTGCGCGGTCAATTACTTGACAGTTTCCTTGAGGCGCTTTTGCATGTCTTCAAGGGCTTTCTTCGGTTCCTTAGTGCCCGTCAAGACTGCATAGACCTCTTCTTGAATGACCTGGGTAGTCGCGCCGTAGGCGATGACCTTGGGTCGCGGTTCGGCGTTCTGCAGCGACTTCAGCAGTGTCGGATAGTGCGGCCGCTTCTCGACCACCTTCGGGTCGTTCAGAATGCTCGGGTAGACCGGTGCCCGAGAGCTCTTCTCCGTGCGCAGCATGGATTCTTCTTCGCTGGTGAAGAATTTGATGAAGTCCAGTGCGGTCGCCTTGTTTTGCGTGAACGGTGAGATGGCTAGGTTTCGGCCACCGAGGGTTGAAACGCCAGCGTGGCCGCCGATGCCTGGCAGTGGGGAAATGCCGAACTTGCCGTTGACCTGGCTGGATCCGTCAGTCGCGCTTAGGGATGCGTGAACGAATGGCCAGTTACGCATGAACACGACCTTGCCCTCTTGGAAGGCGCGACGGCCCTGCTCTTCAAGGTAGGTGATGGCGTCGCTGGGCACCATGTTCTCCTTGAAAGCTGCCTGCAGCTGAGTCAGACCAGCGAGCGCTTCGGGAGTGTCGACGTCGGGCTGGCCGTCCTTGTTTAGGATGTGACCACCAGCGGAGGCGACGGCTTCAGTGAAGTTCACCGTCAAGGCCTCGTTCTTGTCGAATTGTCCGACGTAACAGCTCATGCCAGCAGCTTCGGGTAGCGCCAAGATCTTGTCGCAGGCGGCCTTCATCTCTGCCCATGTCTTAGGCGCCTCAACTCCCGCTGCCGTCATCAGATCGGTGCGGCTATAGAGCAGGCCACCGTCGGTGTAGTACGGGACGGCGTACAGCTTGTCACGGTAGCTCGCCGCGTCGACCGGACCCTGCAGCATCCTGCCAGCCGGAATGGTGTCCTGAGGCAATTCCATGATCCACTTATTCGCTGCGAATTCAGTGGTCCAAACGACGTCCAAGTTGAGCACCGAGAAGGTGTCGGACTTGATTTGCGCGTTTTGCACCATCTGTTGACGCTGCTGGTCGGCGGAGTCGGGAAGTTCGATCCAGGTCACCTGCTCATCAGGGTGAGCGGCGTTCCAGCGATCAATGGATTCCCTCGCCGCGCCGGAGGCGTCGCGAGAAGAGACATAGTTGATCGGGCCGCGGCCTTCGAATTTCTCGGTAGTCCCGCTGGCTTTGCCAGCCGGACTGTCCGATGCCTTTGGGTCGCTTTCACCCGAGCAGGCGGTGGTAATCAGCAACGCTGCAGCCACCGGCATCGCCAATAGTGCGGTTTTGAGCTTCATCAAAACTCCCTTGTCTTGTGCCTAGCATTCGATATTCGGTTTTGGCGTTATTCGGTTTTGGTTCAGCGGCGCCTTGGTGGTTCTGCTGTTGATTGCCGCTCAACGATCTTGTGAGCGACGATTTGCGGCGCCAGATCCCTGGCGTGCAAGACCTTTCGGACGGCGATGGCACCCATCTCGGCCAGCGGTTGGTGGACGGTGCTCAGGGCGGGCCAGCAATGTTTCGCGGTGGCGGTGTCGTCGAATCCGAGTACCGAAATCTGATCGGGAACTGAGATTCCCATGCTGTGCAAGGCGTTGACGGCCCCGGCAGCCATCTCGTCGCTGAGTGCGAAGATCGCGGTGAGTCTTGGGTCTTCCGCGAGCAGCGACTTGGCGGCTTTAAATCCAGATTCGTAGAAGTAGTTTCCGCGCACTACTAGAGGCTGGAGCCCGGCTTGCAGCATCGCCTGCTGATAACCGTGTAACCGAGCCGCGCCCACATGAATCGAGCTCGCATCGCCGGCGATCAGCCCGATGTGTCGGTGCCCCAGTTCAAGCAGTCGGCGGGTGCCGTCGTAGCCGGCCTTTGCATCATCGACCGCTACGCTCGGCGCGCCAGATTTATCTGTGATCGCCACCGATATCAATGGCCGGGTGGTGCCCCACATCGCCCGATGCTCGGGGGAGATGGTGGTGGATATCAGGATCGCGCCTGCAACCCGGTGATTCCGCATGGTCCGCAAATAGCCTTTGACCAATTCCGCGTCGCCACCAGTGCGCCCCAGCATGACGGCGTAATCCTGTGCGCGTGCCTCTTGTTCGACGCCGGCCATGATCTCTGAGGCCAAAGCGTCGGAGACGCGGCGAGCGAGCAGACCGATGACGTGCGACTTAGTGGTCTTCAAGCCGCGTGCGAGGGAATCTGGTTGGTAGTTGAGCTGCCGAATAGCTTCTTCGACGCGGTTTTGGGTTGGCGCTGAGTAGCCGCCTTGACCATTGATGACGCGCGACACGGTCGCCGGTGATACTCCGGCTCGTTGGGCGACCTCGCGCATGGTGCTCATTCAGCGCTCCTCGTTGAGCTGCGTAATCGTTTACCGAAATCGATTACGTGACTGCATGTGAGCGTAACTGAGCGCTGTAGCGTTTACCTAGCGTTTACTAAACGCTTGGTTGGTGGCAGATTAGGTCGACATTGCGCCGTGCGGTCAGCACCTGGCTCCCGAACTTGTGCCCTCGGCATTCACACATTTGTGAATGGGTAAAGACGTCCCATGCGCGATGAAGCGCGGTAAGGAGAAGCCGCAAGCATAAAGCCCCAAGTGAAGTTATGCGGCAGTTCAAGGCCCTTGACGGTCTTCTGTCTCCAACCTGGGAAATTGTCAGAGCTGGTTACTAGGCTTTAACCATGAGCTTTGATCTGATCCTGCTCCGCCACGGCGAGAGCGAATGGAACTCCAAGAATCTGTTCACCGGCTGGGTGGACGTCGACCTGAACGAAAAGGGTGTCGGCGAGGCCAAGCGCGGCGGCGAACTGCTCAAGGAAAAGGGCCTGCTGCCTGATGTGGTGCACACCTCGGTGCTGCGTCGCGCGATTCACACTTCTTACCTGGCGCTGGACAACTGCGATCGGCACTGGATCCCGGTCAAGCGTCACTGGCGGCTCAACGAGCGTCACTATGGCGCGCTACAGGGCCTGAACAAGACCGAAATTCGCGATCAGTACGGCGAAGAGCAGTTCATGCAGTGGCGCCGCAGCTATGACGTTCCGCCGCCAAACATCGAAAAGGACAACGAGTGGAGCCAGTGGGACGACCCACGTTACGCTGCGCTGCCTGCTGAAATTCGTCCGCTGGCTGAATGCTTGAAGGACGTCGTGGCTCGGATGCTGCCGTACTGGTACGACCAGATCGTGCCCGATCTGCTGGACGGCAAGACGGTGCTGGTCGCCGCGCATGGCAACTCGCTGCGCGCGCTGGTCAAGCACCTCGACGGCATCTCGGATGACGAAATCTCCAGCCTGAACATTCCGACTGGCATCCCGCTGCACTACGAGCTTGATGAGAACTTCAAGCCCGTCGTCAAGGGCGGCACCTACTTGGATCCGGAAGCCGCTGCAGCCGGCGCTGCTGCGGTCGCCAACCAGGGCAAGAAGTAAAAATCTCCATTGGGCGGGGCTGGCCGATCGTCGACTAGCCCCGCCTGCCATGCCTGAGCCAGGAGCCCCCTAAATGGCCCAATTCTCTGACCCCGCGTGGGGTGCTGATGACGACGATTTCGACGACGATTTTCTAGCTCCACCGCCTGGGCCCACGGTGCTGCCCACCGACGTCGAAGTCGAAATTGACGATCCGGCCGCGCTGGCTATCCCCGGAGTGAACACCGCGTCGAGCGGCAACGATCTTTTGGATGATCCTGACGAAGAGTTCGACGACCCAACCTTGAGCGTCGCGGCCCACGAGGACGATTTGCCTGAGGACGGCGACCATTGGGAGCCGGCGCTGGGTTTCCCGTCGGTCACCAATGCGTTGCGGATTTGGGCTGACGAGAACGGCGAGATCACCAAGATCCGGCTGTCGCTGGGCTGGCGTGAACGCGTCAAAGATTCGTCGCTGAGCGAAGCCTTTAGCGAAGCTTTGACGCTGCTCAACAACTATTACTTGACCACCGAAGCGACCCTGGTGCCGTCCTTCGCCCTGGACATCCCGCAGACCGACCAGCAGCTGTCATGGCAATCGCTGGCTGCAGCCCAACAGCGTATTGACGCATTACGTGCCGAACTCGCCGAGTTGCCTGCTGAGCCATTGGGCATGTGGCAAGGCAACCAGCCGATCGGGCAAAGCGCGGACGGCAAGGTTCGCGTCGAGATGGACATTTTCGGCCACCTACAACATGTCGTCTTTGATGAAGATTGGCTGCAAACTAAGGCCACCGCATCCGAGATTGCTCGTGACGTCATGGCGGCCTATCAAGATGCAAAAGCCCAACACGTCGAACCGGTCATGGTCTTGACTGCGCGTGGCGAAATCGCCCGGCAGATCGATCAAGCGACCCTGGAATTGTTCGGGCAAGCCCGTAATGGGCTCGCTAGCCAACTGCCATGACCCTGAAAAACTGCCATGACCCCCTGAAATGAGACAATTGAGTCCAGCTGTCCGCAACTAGCACCGTGCAGATCACCCCTGAAATGAGACGCAGATGACAGACCAGCGCCTAGATTTCTTCGGCCAGACCGCTGACGAGCCGGAACGCGCCGCAGAGGCGGGGGCGCGCGGTTTCAGCGACGATTCTTACGACGAGATCATTAACGAAGAGATTCGCGAATCAGATCAATTCAACGGTGCGCAAAAACCTGGCAGTTCGAGCCAGGCGGGTGGACCGGGCATGATGCCCCCGATGATGATGGGCGGTCGAGGCATGGGCGGCGGTGCGGCCGCCCCAGCAGCCAGCGGGGGGACGCCGACAGCCCACATGGGATCCACTGCGGTACAAAACGGTGCTGGTAGCACCCTCGGCGTCGGCGGCAGTGCGGCTGGCGCTGGCGGTGTGAATGCTGCGGGCTTCGGTCCGGGCGGCATGGGCTTAGCTGGCGGGGCCGGTGGCGGCGTGGCCGGTGGCGGCGTGGCCGGTGGCGGCGTGGCCGGTGGCGGCGTGGCCGGTGGC
>ERZ1031113.41-NODE-41-length-67844-cov-15.185738_pt1 | contig 67844 bp, 61 predicted proteins | sample MGYA00518225_ERZ1031113 | MGnify/ENA primary metagenome ERZ1031113 (study PRJEB33718, sample SAMN03159751) | human skin metagenome | collected 2014-05-20 | study: EMG produced TPA metagenomics assembly of the PRJNA266117 data set (Human skin bacterial metagenome...
CTTCCCAGCCCAACCGGGCTGGATATCAGGTGTCTACCAAACAGGGGTCAGGTCCCTGTTTACGGAGCCCTATTGCCAGGAGCTCGGCAACAATGACCTTAAGTAGCGAACAATCCCATCGAGTACAGACTTAGGCGTAAGGGCGACGAGGACTCCCGCCAATACAGCAATCACTCCGATGGCAACGGCTGCCCCATGCGAAGAACCAATCGACGATTCTCCTGTCTTTCCACCATTTGCTGGACCGTTTGGCTTATCAGGAGTCTTCAAAGGTGAAAGCTCACCGTGCCGCTTGATGTACTCGGAAAAGACATCGACGTCGATTGCCGTGCCCTCAGAAGTCACAGGCGCATCGACGAATGAATCGACCTTGTCGCCACCATTCACCACGTAGTTACTAATAGCTAGCGAGTAGGTGGACTCCATTTCCATGGGAGTTCCGTCATCAAGCTCTATCGCCGTGACACGTTCACCAAATGGCGCCGACATGTCGTACTCAAACGTGAATCCAGCAGTTCGTGGAAAACCGTTTCCACCGTCCGGATTGGATTCGATTCCTTTTTCCAACGCATCCTTGATCTGAGCACCGGTTGCTTGAATCGCGATTGGTGAGTTACCAAAAGGAAGCACCGACTGCGCATCGCGACGGGTCAGGGTCCCCTCTTTCATGTCGGCACGCTGGCCGCCACCGTTCTGCCATCCAAGCTTTGTATCAAAGTGTTCGCGGTACGCATCCGCTACCAGAGGCCCGAGTTCTGCCTTTGATAAGGGCTGAGTCGCAGTACCGAGTTTCTCACCCAGTTGGCGGTCTAGCTCCCCATAAAGCTTCTGGGAGCGAGCCTTCCACTTTTCGTTAGCGGTGAGCGATGGATTGACCGGATGATTCACGACCTTCACTGTGCGCTCCTGCGTGGAACGGTCAACAGTAATGTCAAGGTGAACCAGCGTCCCGTAATCAGCGCGCGGTGCAACAATCGGGCGTTTATCGGAGGTGTAGGTTACTTCTTCTGGTGATTGTGCCTCGTTTTCTTCGCGCAGCGCTGCTGCAAGCTCGGGAATTTCTTCCATCACCAGAGTGGTGTCTTCTTTTGAAATCTGACTCAGCAGAGTGATTGCATCCACGTCTTCTTCTTGAAGCCTGTTGACCCCGGCGCGCGCTGATTCAACAAAATCCCCCGTAATAACTTCCTTGGCAGCTACGGTCCGATCAAGGTCTGCAGTAAGGGACACAAACCCGACGGTAAGTTCTCCGGACTTGGCGATAAAGGTGGTTCCATCCTCACTGACCGGTTCGCCATTCTGGGTAGTCAGATTGCTGGAAATCCACGGAAACTCAGCCTTTTCAATAAGGCTGCGTGTGTGGTCCAAGCCGTAATCAAAGTCGTGGTTGCCAAAATTACCGACGTCCACGCCCAGCTCGTTAAAAGCCTCTACAAAAGGCTCACCGCGAAATACCGAGCCGAATAGGCTTCCAGCGGCCAGTTCCCCACCGAAAGCAACGATGGGATCGCCTTCCTTTTCCCGGAGAGTATCGAGTGCAGTTGCCAAGTAAGCGATACCACCCTGGTGGCTTCCATCATCCCACGAACGCGGTTCAAACTCCTTCATGTCTTGGAAGTAGACGACGTCCCCAGAAGCCACAGCCCGATCAGTGGGAACAGCTTCAGCTGCAACGGCATTTGCTGCGTTAAGTGAGACGAGAGCGGTCAAAGCAAGAAGGATATGACGATTGCGCATGGAAGAATTTTCTATTGCTTGGTTGGAGAAGTTCAGACATAAGGGGAAAATCGAGATGAATTTTGGAAGTCTAAATGCTTACTTTCTGCCCCTGCTCCTAGACCGTCAAGCAGCACTCACTTAATCCTCAACGACCTTCCGTTCCTTAAACCGAGTGAGATGTTTGAACCACATGTTCGAATCAATCACATCGATGTCCGCCCCGATCCCTACTGTCAAAGATGCCCCTACAAGGAAGGCAGGAAACCTGCCCTTCTTCCCTATCACTCTGGGGCCGCGTTGCCACTTCCCACCGACAGCGGCGCGGCCCATTCTTCAAACTTCAAAGCTCTTTGGGTTGGATTCGGGCAAAGGGTCGTAGGAGATCATGAGAAATCTCCCCTTTTCTACTATTCGCGTAGAGTTTCATCCCCTCCGCATTTATTCATCCGTTCACGGGCTGGGGCGCGATGGCCGTCGGTGTCGGCATTACCGCAGTGGCGGGGAGGTGAGCGTCAGCAAGCACGGCGTAGAGCTTCGCCGTGAACCTGCCGGCAGCGCATGAATAAACAGCGATAATAGTATGCACCCCGCCGCAAAAACTACATCTACGTGGGATTTCTCCTCCGTGTGCAAGTTTGAAAAAGTGCGAATCCCCCATAGAATTGTCACCTAGTTCACATTTATCAATCTACGGTGACTCCATTCACCACATGTAGAAATGGCGCGACTCACCGAGGGCTAGGAAAGGTTCAAACATGACAACTCCCCCACTAGGCGTCTGGTCCGAGGCAGGTAAGCTCCGCCAAGTGATGGTGTGTGCACCGGGGCTCGCACACGAGCGGCTGACACCGAGCAACTGTAAAGACCTGCTCTTCGATGACGTCCTGTGGGTTGATGAGGCTAAGAGACACCATGAGGAATTCGTCGCCAAGCTGCGTGAGTATGACGTCGACGTGCTGGACATGCACACGCTCCTGGAGGAAACCCTCGACACGGAAGGTGGGCGTGATTTTATTCTGGATTACAAGCTCCTGGACAGAAACGTCGGCGCAGGAATCGGCGGCGAGCTGCGCCACTGGTTCGAGGAGCTGCCCACGAAGAAGCTCGCGGAGCTGCTCATCGGTGGAGTGCCCTTTTCCGAGATTCCCGAGGGCCTAGGCCACGGCATCATTGATACGATGCGCGCGGTATACGGCCCAACCGCGTTTGCGTTGCGCCCGCTGCCCAATACGCAGTTCGCGCGCGATAATTCGGCATGGATTTACGGCGGGGTGTCTCTCAACCCCATGCGTATGCCGGCGCGACACCAGGAAACGCTGCTGACCCGCGCTATTTACAACTTCCATCCGCGGTTTGCCAACGCAGATTTCAAGTTCTGGTACGGCAATACTGACGAAGACCAAGGTTTGGCCGCGCTTGAAGGCGGTGACATCATGCCGATTGGCAAGGGCATCGTGCTCGTCGGCATGGGTGAGCGCACCACGTGGCAAGGAGTCAGCAGGCTGGCCATGCGCCTCTTTGAGGAAGAAGCGGCCACCCAGATCATCATCGCTGCCATGGCCAAGGATCGCGCATCGATGCACCTCGACACCGTCTTCACCTTTCTGGATGCAGATAAGGTGACGGCCTATCCCAAGGTCGTTGACACCATTCGCCCTATCGTGTTGCGCCCTTCAACGAGCACGGCGCCTTTCGACGTCGAACTTCCCACCGAATCCTTCCTCAACGTTGTCGCTCAGGCGCTCGGCATTGGAGCATTCGAAGTCATCGAGACGGGCGGTGATACCTACACTGCTGCGCGTGAGCAGTGGGACGATGCCAACAACGTCGTGGCCATTGAGCCCGGCGTGGTGGTGGCTTATGACCGCAACAAGCACACCAACAAGAAGCTGCGTGCCGCGGGCGTAGAGGTCGTGGAAATTGGCTCCGCGGAGCTCGGCCGGGGCCGCGGTGGCGGGCACTGCATGACGTGTCCGATCATTCGGGATGCCGTGGATTACTAAGGTCTCCTGGGAACATATTTTCGGATTCCTGACCGGACGCTCCTTTCGGCATGCAGAAGGGGTGATGGTGGGGATGAGGGGGACGTCGGCAAGTGCGGCGTAGGCCTTACCGAAGTGGTGGCCGCACGTTCCCTACCCCGAGGGTGAGGAATGTGGACGTGGGCGCGACGACCAGTAGCGCACAACCCCAGCAGTACACATTCGACTTTAAGCTCACTGCCAGCACCTTCGGATGGAAGGTCGGAATGTCAACACCTCCAAACAGGGTTAATCAAACGATTGTGCACGAACGGTCAAAACGCTGGTCTCCAGGCGCTTAACATTGCTAACTTTCTTGCAAGTGTACAAAATATTTTTCCCTTTTTATTGAGGCGTAAGTTTCCGACGCTTAAGATTGTCCCAGGTTTCAAGAAGTTACCCATTATTCTTTAAGTTTCTTTAAGGACGGTATCCAGGTGCATATCAAGGGACTCCGGGCGCTCGCGCCGCTTGCGGCTACAGCCGCGATGGCGAGTGCGGCCTTCATTGCGCCCGCAGCACAGGCGGCCACTATTCCGCCCATGCCGCAGGCTTACCCCATCACGAACCTCTACAAGAGCTGCAGCGCGGCCGGCGAAGATAACGCCACGCCGGAGTGGCGCTTTGCTGAGACGGGACGTCGCTACATCAGCGACGGCACCCTGCAGTTTAAGAACACCACCAACCAGGAGGTGCCGTACACCGCCTCCGTGGAAACTGGCACCAACCACAAGATTGAGGCCAACTCCAAGGCCGCTATGCCTTCCGGGTGGGACACCACGGCTAAGTCTGACATCGGACTGAAGCTGAGCAACGGTTGGCACGATAAGGAAACCTTTGGCCCCATCAAGCTCAAGCCGGGTGAGTCTTTCCGCGTGGAGTACGGCGTGGTGGAAAAGGACTTCATCTCCATGTTCGTTGGCTGTAATGACGACCGCCTCGAGAACATGCCAGGCGCCAACGTCATCCGCGGCAAGGGCCCAGCTGAGCGTTATGCCTTCGCCTACATCATTAAGGCAGATGGTTCCATTTCGGACCTGGCCATGGAGATTCCCTCCCGCTCCCCGGGCGCGAACTCCAAGCCCATCGAGGGCAACTACACCTCCGTGTCTGGGCCCAGCTTGGAAAAGATCGCGGACCCGAAGAAGGACGAAATCATGCAGCCTTCTGAAGAGCTGCAGCGCGATCCGTCCTGGCCTAAGGAGGGCGAGACCTGCGAGGGCCGCGATAGCTCCTGGTACCCGCTGGACATCACCGCAGTGACCCCGACGTTCCGCAAGCCGGGCTACTCCACCGACTTCCTCAACTGGTCCAAGGGCGACTACGAGTACGCGCCAGTCACGGACTTCGTCGTGGGCGCGGAGCACGCGCCGTACACCAACTGGCAGGGCAACCGCGGCGATATCCCGAAGGGCTGGCTGGAATCCGTCGGCGCGGTCAAGCGCGCGTACATGCCGGTAGGAACTGAGCTCGAGCACATCGACCTCGCCCCCGGTGAGCGTGTCCGCGTGGAGTACGGCACCACCATGACCCGCATCAACTACCGCGAGATTCACTGCGGTAAGGACGGAAAGTACAGCCTGACCTCCCACTACAAGCAGACCACCGCTCCCAGCGGCTTCTGGGCGGAGGCCACCATCACGGGCAAGGACGGCTCCACCCGTACCGAGGACGTCACCCCGGACGAGTACCGCGACCTTCCGGTTCCTACCCAGACCATCTACTAATTCCTCTCAAGTATTCAAGGAGAAAACACCATGTTCAAGACCAAGATCGCTTCCACTACCGCTGCCCTGGCCGTCGCTTCCGGCCTGATCCTCGCACCGGCCGCTAACGCCCTGCCGACCCGCGACTTGGGTCCGGCCAACCCGACGACCATCGGCGAGCACTGCGCCAACCCGGGCGACACCGGCCAGACCGTCGACATCAAGCGCACCTACTTCGACGGCTCCGCTGGTTCCTGGACCGTGTCCAACTACAACGACGAGCCGCTGCCGGTTACCCGCTCCATCACGGAAACCAAGACCAAGACCTGGAACGTGTCTGCCGGTGTTGACTTCAAGCTGATGGACCTCATCAACTTCACCTTCTCCTCCAGCTACACCGATTCCCAGTCCTACGAGGTCGGCGAGCAGGTCGGCCCGTACAACATCGCCCCGGGCAAGACCGCCGTGCTGCGCGCCGGCTGGGTTGTCTCCGACTTTGAGGGTCAGAAGACCATCTGCGGTTCCGATAACACCTGGCAGCCTAACGGCGGTACCTTCACCGCCACCCTGCCGAAGGAGCGCCACATTGAGGTCTCCACGCGCGATAACAACGATTGGGGTTAAGGCGTGCTGAAGAAGTCCATCGCGAGCACCTTTGCCGCAATGAGCCTGTTGGCGGCCGCTCCTGTTGCCCACGCCGCGGACTTCGGCGGGGACTTCGAGCTGCCCCAGCGCTGGAACGAGGACCACAAGCCGGGCACACACTGCTCGACGCCCGGTGAGAACGGCACCTACGTCACCGCTACCCGCCGCTGGTTCAAGCAAACCGACGCCACCAGCGTGGCCAACCGCAACGATGAATCCGTGCCGGTGAGCCACACCGTAACCCAAGCCCGCACGCAGACCATCGAGGTCTCCGGTTCCATCAAGGGTGTGGGCGAGCTAGCCAAGGTGCTGACCCAGACCTACGGTTTCACTTACGTCAACGAGCAGCACTGGAAGCTCAACCAGAAGGTCGGCCCCTACGAGCTGCCGGCCAACTCCCAGGGCAAGCTGGTGTGGGGCTTCACCATGCTCGACACCGACGGCCAGGACGTGCGCTGCAACTCCGACCAGGAATGGGAGGCTGTGGGCAAGCCTTACTCCGCCACGGTTCCGGAGGCGCGCTACTCCGAGCTGCAGCTTGACGACGCCCCCGTCTGGAACTAACTGAACTAGCTCACCTCCCTGAGCCCCACCACAGAGGGCACCCTGACGCCGCTTTACGACGGCCGCGGGTGCCCTCTTTTTGGCGTTTTACGGCATGATCAAACGGCAACGCGGGCATTGCAAAACGGCAACGGAACCCTTGCAGAATGGCAACGCAGGGCTTGCAGAATGGCAATGAACTCTTTGCAGAACGGCAACGAGAGCCTTGCAGAATGGCAACGGGTCCCTTTCGCGCGGCCCTAGATTGTCGCAAAATTGCGCGCACTACAGATCGCATGTGCTGGTTATGCCACCCCAACCAAGCCCCTCCCCAAATAGGGAAGATTGATGAACAATCCGCGCTGAATTTTCCGGATTTCCCGCCCCATAGGGACATTGGGAAAGAAAATGTACCCCCATTTCACGGTTTTCACATCGACCGGCCTTCCGGGTTGCTACATTTCCAAAACAAGAAGTTGTGCGATAACGCACAGCTCTCACTTACAGGTGATTTGATTCACCATACTCACTACCTAACTCATAACCAGTACCGAAAAGGAAGTCCACCATGCGCATTCGTTCAGCACTCGCAACCGTATTAGCCGCTTCGCTAGTTCTTACCGGCTGTTCTTCTTCAGACTCTGGATCTGGTTCAGGTGATGGCACTGTTGACTTCGTGACTATCGCTGCCGGCGGAACTTCCGGCCCCTACTACCAAATTGGTGCTTCGATGTCGCAGGTGCTCGGTGACAAACTCGGCGCGGATTCTTCGGTACAGGCCACTGGTGCTTCCGTTGAGAACATTCAGTTGCTTACCGACGGCGACGCTGAAATCGCTTTTGCAATGGGCGATGCAACCCGTCAGGCAATCGAAGGAACTGGCCCATTCGCAGACAAGGAGGGTCTTAAGGAGCTCACCGCCATCACCGCCCTCTACCCCAACTTCGTTCAGATCGTGACCACCAAGAAGTCCGGAATTCAATCTGTGGAGGATCTCAAAAACAAGCGCGTAGGTGTTGGTGACCAGAACTCTGGCGTTGAGCTCAACGCTCAGATGATTCTCGAGGCCCACAACATGTCCTATGACGATATCAACGAGGACTTCCTCTCGTATGCTGACTCCATCGACCAAATGAAGAACGGTCAGATTGATGCAGCTTTCGTCACCTCTGGTCTTCCAAACTCTTCCGTCATGGATCTTGCCACCACTGAAGATGTGGTCATCGTTCCTATCGAAGGCGAAGGCATGAAGACGCTTCGCGAAAAGTACCCGTTCTTCAACGAAGACGTTATTCCTGGTGGTACCTACGATGAGGCCGAAGATGTTCCGACTGCATCTATCACCAACCAACTCCTTGTCTCGCCGCATCTCGACGACGAGCAGGTCTACGAAATCACCAAGGCGCTCTTTGAAAACCTCGATGCAATTCATGCTTCCCACAACGCAGCAAAGCAGATCACCTTGGACTCCGTCGAAGATGGACTTGCGACTGAGCTAAACCCTGGCGCCCGCAAGTACTTCGAAGAAGTAGGGGCTCTCTAACGAACTCTGCAATAACGCTGAACTGGGACCTGCCATGGCCAAGCGCTCAACGATTACACTTTTCGCTGTACTCAGCGTTGTTGTCCTTGCGCTGACTGTTGTGGGTCCCGTCGCCTTTTCCGATACGTCAGACCGTCCTCAAAAATCGCAGCTTATCGTGGCAGACGCTCGTGGCGACGTCGTCTTCCTCGAGGTGCCCACTAGCCAGATTGACCACGTTGAACTCGAGTGGATCCACTCTGTGGAAAAGGAACCGTGGCGCGAAATATATCGAATAGATTCCCACCATCTTCTTCTTACAGATGTCTACCTCAAAAGCTTTGGTGCAGGAGTCCCCAGTGATTTAGAGGGGGTCACCGTCAATGAGGGAGGCATCGTCCATACCTCGAAGATTGATCGCCAGATCGAGGAACTCAATTGGGTGCACTCCCACGAAACCGATCACACTTTCCGAGTCTTCTTCGTGAACCGTTCAGAACCATTAGTTCTGCAGCAAGAGATTCCCCATCACACCTTTGCCACTGCATTCGTCGGTACAGCTGCTGATATCGGCACATAGTTAGAAAGAAAGACCATGGTTAAAGAAACAGAGACAGCCCACGTCGATACCCTTTCACAAAAAGAGCTGGACGACGAAGGCCGCATTCATATTGACACCGAGCCCAACAGTGCCGAAACGCAGGAAATACTAGAGAAGTTTGACCGCGAATCGCGCCTTAGGGATTTTGTCTCCACACCGGTGAACGTCATCGTGACGGCTTTTGCAATCATCGTATCGCTGTATCACATGTATACGGCCTACTTTGGCTCCCCGCCGGTTCTGGTACACCGAGCTGTACACGTTGCGATGATCCTGGTACTGGCATTCGCTTTGTACCCGCCCTTCATGAAGGCTTCACGCGAGAAGATCCCGCTTTACGACATACTTCTCATCCTTGCGTCCATCTCCACCGCGGTCTACGTCATTTTCAACTATGAGGACATAGTCCGTCGAGCCGGTATACCTACAACTCTCGATATTGTCTTCGCGGCGATTCTGGTTGTGTTGGTCATTGAGGCCGCTCGTCGAATTACCGGTTGGGCGCTACCGGTGCTTGCCATCCTCTTCCTTCTCTATTCTGTGTATGGACGTGAGATGCCGGGCATGTTGCGACACCGTGGCTACGACTGGGAAAAGACCCTCAACTTTACTTATCTGACGACCGAAGGAATCTTTGGTACGGCAATTGGCGTTGCCGCTTCGTACATTTTCCTTTTTGTCCTCTTCGGAGCTGTGCTTCAGAAGTCAGGCATGGGACAGTTCTTTAACGATATTGCTCTTGCCCTCGCTGGACAGACCAAAGGTGGCCCAGCAAAGGTAGCTGTCGTGGCATCCGGTTTCTTGGGCTCCATTAATGGTGCTGCAGTCGCAAACGTTGTCACCACCGGTGCTTTTACTATTCCGATGATGAAGCGTGTCGGCTACAAACCGGTTTTCGCTGGTGCTGTGGAATCCTCAGCCTCAGTTGGCGGTCAGATTTTGCCACCGATTATGGGCGCAGCTGCATTTATCATGGCTGAGACGTTGGGCATGCCTTACAAAGAAGTAGCTATCGCAGCGCTCGTTCCCGCTCTGCTCTACTACCTCGGAGTCATTGCCCAGGTGCATCTTCGTGCAACCCGCCAGGGACTCAAAGGAATCTCTCGCGACAATCTCCCTGCAGTAACCGAAGTCCTCAAGGAGCGCGGTCACCTTACGATTCCGCTCATCTTCCTCGTCTACATGTTGTTCTTTACCGGACGTACCATCCTGTTCTCGGCGTTTCTGACGATCATCGTCACCCTTGTCGTCGCCCAGCTGCGCAAGACCACACGTATGAGCATCATGGAGATTCTGGATTCCTTCGCTCTCGGTGCCAAAACTGCAGTGTCGGTATCCATTGCCTGTGCAGCCGTTGGCATCGTCGTGGGTGTCGTCACCCTCACTGGCTTCGGAGTTACTTTGGCAAATGCCATCGTGACCATTGGTGCAGGCAACCTCCTGCTGTCCCTCGTCTTGACCATGATCGCTTGCATCATCCTTGGCATGGGTCTGCCATCGATTCCGACTTACATCATTACGGCAACGATGGCTGCGCCGGCTCTCGGACAGCTCGGTGTTGAACCGTTGGTTGCCCACATGTTCGTGTTCTACTTTGGCCTTTTCGCGAACATCACTCCGCCAGTGGCACTTGCGGCATTCGCGGCAGCGGGTATCTCCGGAGCCGATCCCGTCAAGACCGGTTTCCAATCAATGCGGTTGTCTCTCGCCGGCTACATCATTCCCTTCATTTTCGTCTTCAATCCCGCGATGCTTCTTCAGGATGTTTCTGCATTTGAAGCCATTCTCGTAGCGATTACAGGCACTGTTGGCGTGCTTCTTTTATCTGTTGCAGTGGAAGGACACCTGATGGTTCGCGCTAATCCGCTTCTCCGCGTACTGTTCGCCGCAGCTGCCCTCACGATGATGGCTCCGGACCTCATTACGGATCTCATAGGTGCCGGCGTGGGCCTTCTGGCCATTGCAATCCAATGCTTCGCTGCGAAGAAAGAAGGCGCATTGTCGATACGAAATATTTGATGCCCTGCCCCATCGCTGCTTCTCGTGTGCTGTTGGAGGCAACACCAAGCAAGACTCCAACAGCCCCGACACCGGCGACAGCGGATAAACTGCTCACATGTCCCACCGCATCTTTTCCGTGCCCTTCGCCGACATCTACCCGCACTACGTCAACAAAGTAGAGCGCAAAGACAGGACCGTGAGCGAGCTCCACGAAGTTATCTCCTGGCTCACTGGCTACTCAGTTGAGGGCTTAGAGCGGGCGCGAGAGGAGAAGGTCACTCTCGAGGAATTCTTCGAACAGGCACCACATCTCAACCCGTCCTGCTCACTTATCACCGGGAGCATTTGCGGGTACAAGGTCCAAGAAATCGAGGACCCGCTGATGCAAAACATCCGCTACATGGACAAGCTCGTTGACGAGCTCGCCAAAGGCAAGGCCATGGAGAAGATCCTGCGCAGCTAATCTCTTCTCGCTGCATTATTCAGAGCGACCGGGCTTAAGCCACAAAAGGGTACGGCGGCGCGGTTTTCTCACGGAAGAAGTAACGCGCATGCGTATGCCGGACGGATTCCAAGTTCTTAGCACCAATAGCAACGATCTCGACATCAGGATCCTTATTCACTTGATCCAATTCATGACGAGCGCGGGTTCCTTCAATCAGGGATTCGTACTCGGTGACTTCGAGCGCTCCCGTCGGGCGGTGATATTTGATGAGATAGGCCGGCATCGAACTATTCTCCTTCCATGTCACGATGAATTCGACGTTCCTCGAATTCACGCATCAGTTTATCTAGCATCCTATACATGCGCCGCCGCAGTTGACGTGCTTCATTTTGAGTGGTTCCAACAGTTCCGCCGCGTTCAAAAGGTTCAGTAAGAATATCAACGAGCCTTTCCACCCTGTTGACAACTTCTGATAGTTCATGCAAAACACGGGTCTCAGTTTCAAATTCTGCAGGAATTTCTCCTCCGAATTCGAGGTATCGAATTTCTCTTCCGTACAAGTCTCCAGCCATTTCATAAAGGTTCGCCCATTGAGACTGAAGTGCCGTGCGCAATTGAAACTCCGCACGGCCCGCCTCCGAAATCACATGCAAATGAACAGCTCGATAGCCTGAATGCGGTTCATCGCGCATGTCGCGGATCTCAATTCTCTTCGCACCAGCCGCTTTTAGGGACTTAGAAAGGAGGTGCGCTAAAATTGTCTGTTCAGTCAAAGTCACATCAAAATCCATTCGCACCCCGGAAACATCTTGAATGTTCTCCAATGGAAAACTGGGCATGCGGCGTAGTTTTTCTACAAGGGTATCCCTCGTCTTTACACGTGAACCTAAAAAATAAGTGTCGGAGTCAGGCTCGACGAAAGAGTTTGAAGCCAGCTCCAGTGGATTCTCAAGACCTGCCATCGTCTTACCTGCTTCGCGAACCACCACATCACAAAGCGCCGATTGCTGATCTAGGAATAGCCCGAACCTCTCCTCATCAATCGCCTCTCCATTTCGCAGCGCACTGCCTATTCGATGTATCTGCCCTTTACTAAAAGTTGTCGGCTTTTGTTCTAAGAACCTCATGGCTCCCCCTCGTGAGTTGTGCAGCAGTCCGTTTCTGTGAACTGCATCCTGTGCTGTAGACACCTTTGCGTCCCACAATGAACCGATTCCCCAACGCTTCAGATGTCTGCTTTACACACTAGAAAGAGGCTAAGACAAAAACTCACAAACCCGCTCACACGTTCGATTGAACCGATATATGCCGCCCGAATACTGGCTATACAGTCAGGAACGAATGGCTTATTGACCAATAGAAGCCTCCCATTTCTCAGCGCTCGGACGCGTGCCGCGATACAGTAAAGCCACTTCCCTACTTTCCCTATTGAAGGAGACTTCGATGAATTCGTGGCATCGCCGGTCCAGCCTTGGAATGGCAGCAGTCATCGCCGCAGGCCTCGTAGCGGTTCCTACTGCGACAGCACAGGAGCTCAACGTGGAATCCTCTCGGTGCTTGCACGAGGACTGCTTCAGCGCTTTCAGCAGCAAGGCAGACGAGGCCGAAGAGTACAAGCCATCTAAAGAAGATGAAGCACGGGCCAAAGAAATGTGGCAGGAGGCTGAAGACGCCCGCCTCAAGCTAGAAGAATTGAAGAATTCCGGCGCGTCAGCGGAAGAGATAAAAGCAGCCGAAGAGGAGTACCGGCTCGCCTCCCAGGCGTGGGGCGAGTTCAGCATGGATATCAACGTCAAAGACGCGCTGCGCGACGAGCACGAGCGCGAGCTTGAACAGATTGATGCGAAGGAAAAGCGCCTCTCCTTGCTCGCAGCCGGTGGCGTCGTTGCTCTCGTCACCGCGGCGGTGGCTGGGCTTGCAAAGGCAGCAGAGTTTTTCCTCCCGCAGTTGAAGGCTGCACTTTCCCTGTAGCGAACAACCACGAAACTGCAGGTCGTAATAGATGTCTGGGGTCTCTGTCATACTTGATTCATGACAGAGTTTGAGACCATGGCTAGTGCCTGGGCGAGTGGGATTGTGGGCGTCCTCGAGCGCGAGTTTCCCGCCGCCATGCACCATACGAGCGCGTCCGCCGATGATTGCCACGTACGCCCGCGGGAGCTGCACCCGAGTTTCTATGGGTGCTTCGACTGGCATTCCAGTGTCCATATGCAATATTCAGGGGTGCTTCTGGACACAACTCTCGGCCCAGAGTCCCCCGCAGAGCTTGCCGCGCTTCTCGACGAACGCCTCAGCCCCAAAGCCCTCACCGTGGAACTTGAGTACCTTACGCAGCATCCAGGCTATGAAATGCCTTATGGGCGCGCGTGGCTGCTCCAGTTAGCGTCGGTCCGACCCAGCGATGCGATGGATAAGCTCGTTGCGCTGACCGCGCAGCATTGCCAGAGCTGGCTCGCCTCACTTAACCAGCCGGTACGCCACGGCATGCATTCCAATACCGCATTCAACCTCTTCCTCATCCTCGAAGCAGCAGAGAAACTCGGGCTGAATTCACTGGCAGATTCGGTGCGCGAAGCTGCAGTTCGATTATTCGGTAATGACCGTAACTACCCGCTCGAGTGGGAGCTTTCCGGACATGACTTCTTGTCCAACGGGTTATCAGAAGCACTACTCATGTCCCGCGTGCTGCCGGATTTCGACGAGTGGTTCGATGGATTCCTTCCCCACCGCGCCGAAGCACTGGACTTTCTGACAACGATCCCGGAGGTCCTCGACCCCACTGATGGCCGCCTGGCCCACCTCTACGGCCTAGCCCTGTCGAGGGCCTGGATGCTTGTTGAGCTCGCCGAGCATTTCGATGCTTCCGCCCTACCGCGCGCCCAAGCGCTGGCGACTAGTGCGGAGCCTCAGCTTATCGACGGCGACTTCATGTCTACCCACTGGCTCATCACGTATGCGCTGCGTTATCAGCTTGCTACGAAGTAGTACCCTATTTCTTTAATCACCTCACTATCAGGAGCTTGCCCATGGATTCTCGCTACTCGGCGCGGCGCGACGACTACCGCCTGCCGGAAGAGGGGATCCGCATTGATCTTCAGAAAGAACGCGCCCGCCGTCGCGACCGCTCTTCCCAAGCCCACGAGGGCTCTGCCACGGAGCGCGCACCCTACCGGCCGCGTCGGCGTCCCGACCACACGCGCATAGCTTCTTCCCCTGCTACCCCGACCACGCCGACCTCATCCCGGAGGTCCGCTTCCCTTTCGGCGTCCGCTCGGAAGGCGTCCAACCATGCGGTGCCGGACACGGCCAGGAGGGGAACTGGGGGACGTCGCCAAGCGCCGCGTCACCGCAAACCCAACAGTCGCCGCGGGATGGGGATGCTCCTTATTCTGGCGCTGGCTTTTATCGGTATCGTGGCCGCACTCAACCTCAATCAGGAATCAGATGCACCGGCGCCTCAGCCGACGGAAGTGGTGGCGGAGCCCGCCGCCGTCATCGAGCCCTCCCCCGCGGTGGAAATGTACATCCCCGCGATTGATGTGCGCGCAGAATTCGAGGAAGGTTCCTGCAGGGTCAAGGACAATAAGATCAACCCGGACTCGATGGATAAGGCCTGCACCTACACTGCGGACGATAAGCCATATGCGCTTCCCGGCACGGACTCGCCAGACATCGTCGTCATTGCCGGACATACCGGGGCGGGCGTACCAGCAGTGTTCAATAACCTCTACGACGGTCGCGCCGATACGCACAAGGCCTCCGTGGGCGACAAGTTGTTCTTGCGCACGCAGAACTCTGGCGAACAGTGGCTGGTGTATACCGCTACGGATCTACACGACCCTTCCAAGGAAGGCCTTGAGCAAGATGAAAGCATCTGGGGCGCCGATGCCAAGCCCGGCCGCCTGCTCACCATCAGCTGCATCCAGCCGGCCAATCCGCTGGCTTCCGCCGTGCGCAATGCGGTCGTGGGCTGGCAGTTTGAAGGCGTAACCAACGCGCCGGAAGCTGCTCACTAATCCTTAATCTCCTTTGCGAGCAGCAATGTTATAGCCCCAACCAGGGGGATTTCTGTCAGCTTCAATTTCTGCGAAAAGAACAGGGCATCCATTCATCATGCTTCAACACATCATTCCCAACTGAGCAGGCCATACGTCGCTTCTTAAGCACGTCTAACCTCCCGAGAATGCGCTCCTTGTTACTGACAGCAACACTCCTTGAAGAAGGAGAACTTGCACAAGACCCGTGACAGATGTGAAAGTTGTGACTATTGTGACTGGAGTAAATTACTTTCCCTCTCACAAACCTCACAAAGGAGATTCCCGCTCATGAAGCGTATGACCCGCACACTGACCGCAGTGACTCTTTCCGGCGCCCTCGCCCTCGGCGGCACCGCCGTTGCTTCCGCACAGATTCCTGCACCGTCTGAGCTTGTAGTTGAAGGCACTACCTACTACAAGCAGGATGATGGCACCTATAAGTCTGCCACCGACGGCTCGCTGCTCGATTCCTCCAAGGTGGACGAAGCCTTGGCTGCTCTTCAGCCGGAAGGCGACGAGGAAGGTGCTCCTTCCACCACCAAGTCCATGCTCCCCGAGGCTGACGGCGTGGAAGAGGATGAGGCCAACATCCCATCCACCACTAAGACCTTCCTTCCGGATGTTGACGCCTCCGATCGCGTCCCCGGCGAAGAGCCGGCTGCGCCGTCCTCGGTTGACTACCCAATCGCTGACGGATCTGAGTCCGAGTCTGACTTCGACACCGAGAAGCTGGCATGGCTGGCGCTCCCGGCTGCACTCATCATCGGTGGCGTGACCTGGTACCTGGCCAAGGACGGCAAGACCTACGTCAAGACCGAAGAGGCTGCTCAGAAGGACGCTCCTTCCGCTGAGGAGAAGGCAGCTTCTGAGCAGATGCTCAAGGAGAACAAGGACGAGGTCATCGCCCAGGGTGGCAAAATCGCTGACAGCACCGCCGACAAGGCTCAGGGCCAGGCTGAATCCGCTGGCCAGGCTCAGTCCCGTGGTATCTCCGCAGATACCGGCTCCAACACCGTGGCCCGTGGCCTCGCTGCACTGGCTATCGCAGCCATGATTGCTGCCGGCGCCTTCGTTGCTCGCCGCAAGTTCTTCATCTAAACCACTGACGCACCAATTTCCGCACTAAGCCGCGGGAGTGCCGCATGCCATCCCCCTTTTATCGGGAGCGGTGGCATGCGGTTTGTGTGTTTTTGATGACACCTCGGCGCTCAGAGCACAACAAGCCGCCATTGAGCACACCATTCACATCTGTATCCGCTAATCTAAAATCGTCTCATTTTCCCAGCGTCTATCACTGTTATTCCCAGGAGAAGAATATGAAGAAGACTTCGCTCACTCTCGCCACTACCGCTCTGACCGGTTGCCTCGTCTTGGCCGGCACCACCATCGCTTCCGCTGATGAAGAGGCCACTCACGAAACTGATACCAAGATCAACTTCTGCTGGGCACCGGCCGCAGAGTTCACCACCACCATCGACGAAGAAGAGCACACCTTCACGCAGGAATCCTTCGGCCTGTGGCGCGCTGCTGACAACGAGGAACTAACACTCAACCGCGCTGAGGTCATGGAGATCGCCAAGGCTGACGCTCAAGCTTGCGGTGTTCAGGATGAGGCTGCGGCACAAATCCAGGAATCCATCATCAACAACCCGCCGACCTCCACCACTACAACAACGACGACGACGGCGACCACGACCTCGGAGACCCCGGCACCCCAAACCCCGTCGACGCCGTCCGAGACTCCCTCTCAGATTGAGACCCCAACTCCAGAATCCAGCTCCTTCGATGAGGAACTGAGCTCCGCGGATGGCGAGCCGACCGACTTGGGCATTGCTGCCATCATCGCAGCTGTCCTCGGTGTGGTGGGCGCTATCGCCGCTGTCGCTCCGAGCGTGGCAAAGTCCCTCGGCATCAAGCTGCCTTTCTAACAGCTGCTAACGCTCACGCCAAAGCGATCCTCAGCACTAATCGTTGAGGAGCGCTTTTCGCGTAGCGGGGCGTATGGTGTTCTACTTCAACGTCACCTTGTAGTACAGCGGCTTCGATTTCCACGTGAAAATCACGTTGTCGACACGTTCGGAGTAGCCACCGGTGGAGTTGGTGTACCACAGCGGGATTGCCGGAAGGTCCTGCATGAGTATTGCTTGGGCATCATTGACCCGCTCAACACTTTCATCTTCGTTGGATGCCGCAGCAGCCTTCTTCAGGAGCGAATCGAACTCGGGGTTGGAATAGTCGGCGTCGTTAGTCGCAGCACCTGTGGCATATAGCGGCTCTAAGAAGCTCGACGGCGACGGGTACACCGACTGCCAGCCGGTGCGGAATGCGCCCTCGATCGTTTTGTTCGTCACTTCATCACGCAGCGATTTGAAATCCGGATAGGGTGCTGGCTGCGCATCAATTTTAAGAGTGTTCCGGATGAAATTCACGACGGCATCAACCCACTCCTTGTGGCTGCCATCGGAGTTATACGCCACGGTGAACGGCCCCTCGAACGGCTTCAGCTCTTCCGCCTTGGCCCACAGCTCGCGAGCTTTGTCCGGGTTATAGGTCAGGACGTCGTTGCCGGGGATGTCCGTGGCGCCGTCGTTAAGCACAGGCGATGTGAAGTCCACCGCCGGAGTGTTCGTCCCTTGGAAAATGGTTTTAGTAATCTCGTCGCGGTCAATGGCCATGGACAGTGCTTGTCGACGCAACGCCCCCGCCCCCCCGCTAAAGTTCTCATCCCCTGCGGGAATAGTGATGGACTGGAAGATAGCAGCAGGTTCATTCACTGCACGTTCGCCGAGATCCGTTTCAAAGTTGGCCATGGCCGAGGACGGAACCGAGTCCAAAACATCCAGATTCCCCGAAAGTAGATCCGCATATGCTGCGCTGGCATCGGCATAGAATACGAAGTTCAAACCATCATTCTGCGCCTTACGGTCGCCTTCATACTTCTCATTGGGAACGAGAATCGCATTCTGATTGTGATTCCATTCCTGCAGCTTATAAGGGCCACTTCCCACTGGGTTTTGACCGTAGGCATCTATGTCATCGAAAGCCGATTCGTGCATTGGGAAGAAAACGGAATAGCCCAAGCGCGTTTCGAAGTCCGCAGTGGGCTCATCGAGCTCAATGGTGAACGTCTTCTCATCGACAACCTTGAGCCCCTCCATGTTCGCTGCTCCTTCTTTGTAACCCTTGATGGGCTCGAAGAAATAGGCAGAGAGCATGCTGTTTTCTACCGCGTTGTTCCATGTGTCGACGTAGTCCTGGGCTCGCACCGGGGAGCCGTCGGAAAACACCGCGTCCTCCTTGAGCGTGACTTTGTAGGTCACATCATCGGTCTTCTCGATGCTTTCTGCTTGGTCATTGTGAACCTCACCGTTCTCATCGAAGTAGACGAGTCCCGAGTAAATGAGGTCAATGAGCGTTGCTCCCGGCACATCGCTGGTGTCCGCGGGGATGAGCGGCTTTTGGGGTTCAGTGGAGTTGGTACTGATGAAATCAACATCCGCCGCATCACCGGAACCGTCTCCTCCGCAGGCGGTCAGGCCAGCCGCTGCGACGACGGCGGCGAGGCTCGCTCCTACTCTTGTCCATTGCATGAGTTCTCCTTAGAGGGTTGCAGGTGTGTGAATTGTCTCATAACTATGCATCAATATGCTGCACTTCACCCGATAGTCACACTTTCGACAGCCGAAGCCTTTCGCACATTCCCTATGCAAAGCCTGTCAACACCCTCGACACCTACCCCACGACTTCTCCCCGACTGCACCACCACCATGCAGACCTTTTCACCTTTTCATAGCACCATAACCGCGCCGGCGAACATTATCGTGCACTGATAAGCCCTTGGTAGCTGCCGTGGAATACTCATATAACTGTTCACAGCTTGGCCAATCCGCCGCAGTCCTTCGTTAGCATGTGGGAAGTCGATTTCAGTACGCGGTTACGCTCACTGATGTCGACATTGACTTTTCATACAACGTCCCCGAATTCCCTAGGAGAAGAAATATGAAGCGCATTTCCCGCAACCTCACCGCTGCCGCTCTGGCCAGCTCCCTGACCATGGCCGGCGTTGCAGCTGCCTCCGCCGAGGAGAACACCGAGCTCAACGGCAACAACCTCGTTGACACCGTAATGACAGCCACCGAGAACGGCACCGAGGGCGAGAACGGCGCTGGCGAGAACGGCGCTGGCGAAAACGGCAAGACCGAGGGCGGCAAGACCGAGACCGGCAAGACCGAGGGCGGCAAGACCGAAGGCGGCAAGACCGAGACCGGCAAGACCGAGGGCGGCAAGACCGAAGGCGGCAAGACCGAAACCGGCAAGACCGAGGGCGGCAAGACCGAAACCGGCAAGACCGAGGGCGAGAACGGCGCTGGCGAAAACGGCAAGACCGAAACCGGCAAGACCGAAGGCGGCAAGACCGAGGGCGGCAAGACCGAAGGCGGCAAGACCGAGGGCGGCAAGACCGAGGGCGGCAAGACCGACGGCGAGAACAGCAAGGACCCGATTGTCCCCATCAAGGCCCCTGCCGAGGGCAACAATAAGAAGCCGACCGGCGAGAACAAGCCGGGCAAGGACAATGAAGGCAAGAAGGAGAAGAGCTCCTTCGACGACTTCAAGGCCAAGCTGTCCTCCGAGGAAGGCAAGCCGACCGGCTTGGGCATCGCCGCCATCGTCGTCGGCGTTCTTGGCGCAATCGCTGCTGCTGTTCCGGCCGCTGCCCAGGCTCTGAACATCAAGCTTCCATTCTAATTACTGAAGCTTGAGCGTCCTGAGGGACGTTGATAGGCGTAGGCACCCCCACCACCATCGCGTGGATTGGGGGTGCCTTTGTGAGTTCATGGGGAGCAGTCCCAAAAATCGCGGGTTTTTCGCCAAACACCAATCACCGGCGTGGGAACTGGGTTACACTCCGAAGCCAACCGATATCGGTTAACGGAAAGGTTCAATCCACCTTTCACGATCTTTTTCACCTACTACCTATCCTTGGAGTTTTTATGTCTACCTTCTCTCGCGGCCTGCTAGCCGCTACCTTGACTGGTTCCCTCGCCCTTTCCGGCACTGCTGTCGCTTCCGCCAATGACTGCGGCTCCCCGTCTGCTGAGTTCACCGCCTCCGTTGAAGGCAAGGAGCACACTTTCAAGAAGGTCTCCGAATTCCTGTGGCAGGCCACCGACGATGAAAATGTCACACTGAACCGCGCCGACGTTTTCCAGATGGCTAAGGACGGGGCCGACGTGTGTTCTTCTGAGCCTATCGACCTCGACGATTGGGGGACTGGCAACAACGACAGCGGTTCCGAAAGTGACAAGCGCGAGGATGATGACGCTGATGCCGGCAAGGGCGACGGCGACGCTGATGCTGGCAAGGACAAGGGCGACGCTGATGCCGGCAAGGACAAGGGCGACGCTGATGCCGGCAAGGACAAGGGCGACCAGAACAAGGACAAGAAGAGCTCCTTTAAGGACGCACTGTCTTCCGAGGACGGCAAGCCTTCCACGCTGGGCATCTTTGCAATCGTCGGCGGCGTACTCGCTGCCATCGCAGCTGCCTTCCCGTTCGTCAAGGACGCTCTCAACATCAAGCTTCCTTTTTAAAAGTTAGCGGCTGATACTCCCCGCCCGCTCCCGCACACTGTCCGTGCGGAGCGGGCGTCTTCTTCTCTCGACATGGCAAAGATGGAGAGCATCTAGGTCGCTTCATACGGTTCATTTGGGCCAGGCAAACCTGACGAGTGACACCTTGTGACGAGAACCATCAGCGAAGTGGCGGCGGCACAGCGGGCACACCTCTCGACGAAACACCACAGTGAGAGCCTTTGGTGCACCTCGGACGGCGCAGGTCACTCCCCCATCTTCACGCAAATGAGGGACACACTTCACAAACCTACGTGACGCGGGCTACACTAAACACCCTAAGATTGTTCAACAATTTGGGATTTAGGGAGAACCATGAGCGCGCTGCACATAGACCTCAACGCCGACCTCGGCGAGACCACCGCGGGCAACCCCGTCGCCGACGATGCGGCCATGCTCCAGCTGGTCTCTTCCGCCAACGTGGCCACCGGTTTCCACGCAGGTGACCCACACTCCATCGCGGGAACGCTGAAAGCAGCCGCTGAGGCGGGTGTGACGGTTGGCGCGCACGTGGGCTACAACGATCCGGCTGCTTTCGGCCGTCGTTTCATCGATTACAACCCGGCTGAGCTGGCAGACGAGATCACCTACCAAATCGGCGCCCTGCAGGCTTTGGCCCAGGCCAATGGTACGAAGGTGGCCTACGTGAAGCCGCATGGCGCGATGTACAACGCCATCGTTCACCACGAGGCCCAAGCTCATGCCGTCATCGACGGTATTAAGGCCTTCGGTGATCTGCCGGTTATGCTCCTGCCGGGCGGCGTGGCTGTCGATATCGCAGAGAAGAAAGGCCTCACCGTCATCCGCGAAGCCTTTGCGGACCGCAATTACAACCCCGATGGCACGCTCGTCTCGCGGCGAGAGGCGAATGCGGTGATGGGTGATGAGGGGGACGTCGTCAAGCGCGTGCTCGACGTTGCCGAAACCGGATCCATCACGGCCATCGACGGCACCGTGCTCAATGTGGATGCGCAGTCGGTGTGCACGCATGGAGATTCACCCGGTGCGGTAGCACTTCTGCGCGGCGTCGTGGAGGAGCTGAAGGCGCGCGGTATTGAGATCCGGAGCGTTGTCTAATGCATATCCACCCTGTGGGAACCCGCGCGCTACTCATTGAGCTGGAGGATTTGTCCCAGGTTATGGCGTGGCATGCGGCTCTCGACGCTCATCCGCTCAAGGACCAGGTCGACGCCATCGCGGCTGCGACCACCCTGCTGTTGACCTTTGCTACCCCGAATTCTGCTGCGGCAGCAGCCGAGAGGTTGCAAGATTTCCGCCCCACCGCGCATACGGGCGAGGATCCGCGCTTGGTGGAGATTGATGTGCTGTATGACGGCGACGATCTTGATGAGGCAGCCGAACTCATGGGCATGTCTCGTGAAGGACTTATTGAGTGGCACACGTCGACGGAGTGGCTCGCGGCGTTCGGCGGCTTCGCTCCCGGCTTTACCTATTGCACTCCGGCGGACCCGGAGCAGAACTTCAACATCGAACGCCGCGCCACCCCGCGCACCGCGGTTCCGGCCGGCGCGGTGGGCATTGCTGGTGGTTTCTCCGCGGTGTACCCGCGCGTCTCCCCTGGCGGCTGGCAGCTGCTGGGCACCACGACGACCCCCATGTGGGAGTCCGATGCCCAGCCACCTGCGCTCGTGCAGCCGGGTGACCGCGTGCGCTATCGCGCGGTGAGCTCGCTGCCGGATGTCGTGTCCACCACGCCTTTTGGTCGCCGCACCCCGGCGCGCTTGCCCCGCATGGAGGTCCTTGATGCTGGCCTGCTCACGCTGTTCCAGGACCAAGGCCGCCCGGGCCGCGGCAATCTGGGTGTCACGCCGTCCGGCGCAGCAGACCAGGCAGCAGCGGCCACCGCAAACGTCGCCGTGGGTAACCCGCGCGGGGCGACGGTGCTGGAGAACATCGGCGGCATTCGCCTCCGCGCGCTGACCGACGCCGTCATGTGCGTCACCGGCGCCCAGTCCCGCGTCCTGCTGGAGGATATGCCGGTGGCCCTCGCCCGCCCGGTCCTCGTTACGGCAGGGTCTACGGTGACGGTGGAACCGGCCACGGTGGGCCTGCGCAATTACATCGCCATCCGCGGCGGCATTGTGGCGGATGCGGAGCTGGGTTCGGCGTCCACGGATGTACTTTCCGGGCTGGGACCTCAGCCTGTGCGGCTTGGCGACGTCATCGGTGTCCTCCCCCGCTCCACCGCCATGACCGATGCGCAGCTGGCCAATCCGCTGCGCGTGGGTTCCGGTGCGCAGGGCCAAACTCAGGGCGTCTTGCGCTGCGTGCTGGGACCGCGCGATGACTGGTTCACGCCCGATAGCCTCAACGTCTTCGTGTCCACCGAGTGGACGGTGACCTCTCAGTCCAACCGCGTGGGAGTGCGCCTGGTTGGCCCTTCAGATGACAGCGGCCTGGAGCGCTCCCGCGAGGGCGAACTGCCGTCGGAGGGCATGGTGGCTGGTTCCGTCCAGGTTCCGCCGAGTGGCGAGCCGGTCATTTTCCTCCGCGACCACGCCGTCACCGGTGGTTATCCGGTCATTGCTACTGTCCTCGAAGAAGATATTGATATTGCCGCACAGCTCCCGCCGGGGGCTACGGTCCGCTTTGAACTCGCTTAAACATCCAGAAGGTTAACCATGATTTCTGCAGTCCTTATTGCTAACCGCGGCGAGATCGCCGTCCGTATCGCCCGTACCGCCCGCGACCTGGGCATTCGTTCCATCGCCATCTATTCGGAGGCCGATGCCGGCGCCCTGCATACCCAGGTGGCCGATGAAGCCTATGCACTGCCCGGCAACACCGCAGCGGATACCTACATGAACGTCCCAGCGCTGCTCGATATCGCTGTGCGCGCCGGTGCCGATGCCATTCACCCGGGCTACGGCTTCCTTTCGGAGAACGCCGACTTTGCCCGCACCGTGGCTGAAGCCGGCCTGACATGGATTGGCCCGTCGCCTGAGTCCATCGAGTTGCTCGGTGACAAGATTGCTGCGCGCCGCGTGGCCGAGGAGGTCGGTGCCCCGCTGGCCCCGGGTACCTCCGATCCCATCGATGACTGGCAGGAGGCCCGCGCGTTCGCTGAGGAGCACGGCCTGCCCATCGCCATTAAGGCCGCCTACGGTGGTGGCGGCCGCGGTCTCAAGGTAGTTGAGAATCTTGAGGACATCGAAGCCGCCTTCAACTCCGCTGGCCGCGAGGCCAAGGAGGCCTTCGGCCGCGCAGAATGCTACGTGGAGAAGTTCCTTACCCACCCGCGCCACGTCGAGGCGCAGATTTTGGCCGATACGCACGGCAACGTCGCCGTGCTGGGTACCCGCGATTGCTCCACGCAGCGCCGCTTCCAAAAACTCATTGAGGAAGCCCCAGCGCCCGCGCTTTCCGACGACCAACGCCACGGCATCCACGAAGGTGCTCGCGCCATCTGCGCGAAGGTTGGCTACACCGGTGCCGGCACAGTCGAGTACATCGTCTCCGAAGACGGCACCATTTCCTTCCTTGAGGTCAATACCCGTGTGCAGGTGGAGCACCCCGTGACCGAGATGGTCACCGGCGTGGACATTATTGAGGAGCAGTTCCGCATCGCCTCCGGCGAACCCCTCTCCTTTGTGAGCGGCTCCGACGCGCAGGCGTTAGACCCGCAATCTCATGGCCACGCCTTCGAGTTCCGCATCAACGCCGAAGACATCCTCAACGGCTTCGCGCCGTGCCCGGGCACGGTCGTGCGCTTCGAGCCGCCGACGGGCCCCGGCATTCGCGTTGATTCCGGCGTGCGCTCCGGGTCTATCGTGCCGCCCTACTATGACTCGCTCGTCGCGAAGCTCCTGGTGTGGGGACCAACCCGCGAAATTGCCTTGAACCGCGCCAAGCAGGCTCTTCAGGAGTTCGACATTGAAGGCGTACGCACGGTGCTGCCGTTCCACCGCGACATGGTGGCCTCGCAGGTGCTCGTGGACCACGGTGATCCCGAGGCCACGGCCGGCATCTACACTGACTGGCTCGACCACAACTACCGTCCGTCTGCCGAGGCCACGAGCCACGTCGCGCCCGTCGAAGCTATCTACGCCAAGCGCACGAGAGTTGCCCTGGAAGTCGACGGCAAGCTCGTCAGCGTGGGCTTCCCTTCCGACCTCTTGGCGGCGGGCGCGCAGGGCGCGCAGGTATCGGGGGCGTCGGCAAGCGCAGGCTCCGGTGCTAGCACCGGAGGAAACGACGTGACCTGCCCCTACGAGGCCAACCTCGTGGCGTGGAACGTCGCCGAGGGCGAGAAGGTTGAGGAAGGTCAGGCCATCGCAACCATTGAGGCCATGAAGATGGAATCTACGGTGAAAGCCCCGGCCGCGGGTACGGTCTCACTCGTGGCCAAGGAAGGCGCCCGACTCGAACCGGGCGCGGTGATCGCCACCATCAGCTAGCCGGCAGGCTACTGTAAGTCGCATGCTTGCAGATTCCGTCGCCGCCGCGCTGCGCGCCGCCATCTCCGAGGGCGAGTACATGCCCGGCCAGCAGCTCAATGAGGTCCGCGCGTCCGAGCGCTTCGACTGCTCCCGCAACACGCTGCGGGAGTCCTTCGCCATGTTGGCGGCGGAGCGCATCGTCGAGCGCCTCCCGCACCGCGGCGTCTTCATCGCGACCCCGGACGAGGATTTCGTGCGCGATCTCTACCTCGCTCGTGCCGCCATCGAGCCTGCTGCGGCCCGCTACGGTACGTTCCCAGATCCAGGTGAGCTCGTTCGTCTCACGGAATCCGCCGTGCTTAGCGACGCTCCCCGCCCCCTCCTCAACCAGCGCTTCCACCAGCAGCTCGTCGCGGGCTTGGGCTCACCCACGTTGGACCGCACCATGTCCCACCTGCTCGCCCGCATGCGGCTGACCTTCTTGCTCACGCTGGAGCGCTACCCGCAGATTCACGATAACCACGTGCAGCCCAACATCGAGCTAGCGCACCTCATCGCGCAAGGCGAGCGCGATGCCGCCGCCGATGCGTGCCGAGCGGACCTTATGCGCGCGATGGACTCCATCCTCGACGTGCTCTAGCTTGCGCCCTGTACCCGCGGTCTTCCCTCCATTCGTCGCTCCCTGTTCACAAAAGTCGCTGCGGAGACGGCACCACGCAGATAACGCTGTGCAAACGACACTGCGCAGATAACGCTGTACAAACGACACTGCGCAGATAACGCTGTACAAACGGCACTGCGCAGATAACGCTGTACAAACGGCACTGCGCAGATGGCATCAGTCATAAGGCATTTTCTCGCCTGAAAACGCCATCTGGGGTGTGCACATGGCGTTTTCAACCCCAAAGATGGCTTTTAGCAGATGCCTTTTGAGAAATACCATCTGCTGATGAGCCACGTCGCAACATGCTTGGCGGTGTGCGGCGTTGAGGCACACAAGGTGTCGCCCACGGCGTGCAGTACACTTGCCACGCCGAAAAGCACTCAAGCAGCTTGGGATGAATTAGGGGATGAGGTAGTCGCGGTCCGGGATGTCGGTGACCAGCATCTTGCCCGGAGCGTGAGTAATAGCCAGGCTGGGCCGCGAGTTCATGACGATGGCTTGCGGGGTCACACCACAGGCCCAAAAGACCGGGATGGTGCCCTCGGGGATGTCGATGGCTTCGCCAAAGTCCGGTTGGGAAAGGTCGTCGATGCCGATGGCGGCGGGGTCGCCCACGTGGACTGGCGCGCCATGGACGGCCGGGTAGCGAGAGGTGATGCGAACGGCATCCGAGACCTGGTTCGCGGGGATCGGACGCATCGACACGACCATCGGTCCGGAGAAGACCCCGGCTGGGGTGGTGGCAATGGAAGTGCGATACATCGGCACATTGCGGCCTTGGTCAATGTGAGCGATGGAGATGCCGTTGTCCACGAGCGCGTTCTCAAAAGTAAACGAACAACCGATGAGGAAGGAGACGGTGTCGGGGGAGTAGAAAGGCGTGGCGTCGTTAAGCGTGTGCGTAAGCTTGCCGTCTTCGTAGATGTTGTAGGCGGGGATGTCGGTGCGGATATCCCCGCCCGGGATGAGGTCGGAGGTGAACTCCCCTGCCTCAAACACGCCGACGATGGGGCATGGCTTGGGGTTGCGCTGGGCAAAGAGGAGGAAGTCGAAGGCGTACTCGCGCGGCAAGGCAATGAGGTTGGCCTGCATATATCCGCGTGCGTGACCAGCGGTGGTGGTCATATCGTGCGAGCGGGCGAAAGCGCGGACTTCGGCTGGGCTATGCATTATGCCCATAGTTCAACGATTCCAGAAATAGACTTGACGCCGATAACAATTTCCAGTCCCAGAGCCAGCACGCCGGCGATGAGCAGCCACATCGGCTGCTTGACGCCGTGGGTAAGGTCGTGGCGGCGGAAGGCAACCCACATGACCATGGCGAAGGCGATGGGCAGGATGATGCCGTTAAAGGCGCCGGCGAAGATGAGCAGCTTCTGCGGGGCAGAGTTGAGAATCACGAAGAGGATTGTGCACACCACGATGAAGCCGACAGTGAGGAAGTTGCGCGTTCGCGGGCTGGTCTTCTGGGTGGTCACAAAGGTAATCGAGGTGTAGGAGGCACCGATAACAGAGGACAGACCGGCGGCGAAGAGGACGACACCGAAGGCGCGGAGGCCGAATTCGCCGGCAGCGTGGCGGAAGGCGTCGGCAGCCGTGTTGTCCTCGGACAGGGCCACGCCCGTAGCGACGACACCCAGGACCGCGAGGAAGAGCAGCACGCGCATGATGCCGGTAACGATGATGCCGAGCACGGACGTCTTGGTAATGGCGCCAACGTTCTCTGGGCCCGAGAGGCCAGAATCGATAAGGCGGTGCGCGCCGGCAAAGGTAATGTAGCCGCCCACCGTGCCGCCGATGAGAGTGGTGATGACAAAGAAGTCGATGTTTTCCGGCATGACGGTGTTCTTCAGGGCCTCGCCTACCGGGGGCTGGGACACGATGGCCACGTAAAGCATGAGCAGAATCATCACCGCGCCGAGGGCCGCGACGATGCGGTCTAGAGCCACGCCGGCTCGCTTAGACAGGAAGATAAAGACTGCGATCGCCGCAGCGATCACGCCACCCCAGCGTGCCTCGATGCCGATCATGGCATTGAGGCCCAGTCCCGAACCGGCGATGTTGCCGATGTTGAAGACCATGCCGCCAATGAAAACAAGCACGGCGAGGAACCAGCCCAAACCAGGAAGAACGGTGTTGCCCAGCTCGTTGGCGCGCATGCCGGAGATGGCGAGCACGCGCCAAACATTGAGCTGGATGGCGATGTCCACGATGATCGACAACGCAATGGCGAAGGCGAAGGCCGCGCCCATCTGGACGGTAAAGACAGAGGTCTGGGTCAAAAAGCCCGGGCCGATGGCCGAGGTGGCCATGAGGAACATGGCACCGGCCATGGCGCCGATACCCTTGGGCGGTTGAGCCTGCTGAGGTGTCTGCTCAGAGGCCGGAACTGCGGAGGGAGTGGTTGATTCAGAGCTCACTTGAGAGAACCTTTCGTGACGCAGGTCGCATTATTGAATGGTCAAAGCATAAGGGTTGTTCAACAATCTGTAAACAACTAGGCGGTTGGGTACACCCGCACCCTCGACGTGACGAGCCATTGCGCGGTTAGAAAAAGTGACCTAGGATACTGGGTTAACTAATAGCCATTCGCTTAACTTGTGGAGGACCCCATGACTCAGGACATCTACATTGCAGGAGCTGCGCGCCTGCCCATCGGCAAATTTGGAGGCAGCCTCGCTCGCCTCTCCCTCACCGAACTCGGCTCACTTGCCGCCGAAGCAGCTATTAAGCGTTCGGGCCTTTCTGGCGCCGACCTCGATACCGCCGTGGCCTCCAACGTCATGCCCGTCGTGCCGAAGGATCTCTACCTCTCGCGGTCCATCGCTAAGAACGTCGGTATGCCGGACTCTTCGACCGCCATGGGCGTGAACCGCCTGTGCGGCTCCGGTGTCCAGGCCGTCATCAGCGCGGCGCAGCTGCTGCAGTCCGGCGACGGCTCCCTGGCCCTTGCCGTCGGCGCGGAATCCATGAGCAACGCGCCCTACTCCGTCGAAGGCGCGCGCTTTGGCAAGCGCATGGGTGACGGCAAGCTCTACGACTGGCTCACCGGCGCACTCTCCTGCCCCTTCGGCACCGGTCACATGGGCGTGACCGCAGAAAACGTCGCCGCGGATAACAACATCTCCCGCGAACGCCAGGACGAATTCGCTGCTGAATCCCAAGAGCGCGCCGCCAAGGCCCGCGCGGAGGGCGTGCATTCAGAGGAAATCGTCCCGGTCGGTGAGTTGGACTTTGATGAGGGCGTGCGGGAGACGGACGTCGAGAAGCTGGCGAAGCTCAAGCCTGTCTTTGTCAAGGACGGCACCGTCACAGCCGGTAACGCCTCCGGCATCAACGATGGTGCAGCCGCCGCCGTGCTGGCCACCGCCGACGAGGTGGACAAGCGTGGCCTGGACCCGCTGGCGAAGATTGTGTCTTGGTCCATCGCGGGCGTGGACCCGACGCGCATGGGTATCGGCCCCATCGCCGCAGTCCCGAAGGCCCTGGAGAAGGCAGGCCTGAGCTTGGCGGATATCGACCTCATCGAGTCCAATGAGGCCTTCGCCGCCCAGGCCATTGCTGTCCAAGACGAGCTGGGCTTCGACTCGGCCAAGACGAACGTCTACGGTGGCGCCGTCGCGCATGGCCACCCGGTTGGTGCGACGGGCGTCATCCTGCTGACCAAGCTGGCTTATGCGCTGCGCCACCAGGGCAAGCGCTATGGCTTGGTCACCATGTGCATCGGCGGCGGTCAGGGAATCGCCATGATTATTGAGAATGGAGCGAAGTAAATGAGCATCACCAAGGTAGCCGTTATCGGCGCAGGTTCTATGGGTTCTGGCATCGCAGCACTCTGCGCGTCCGCAGGCATGGACGTGGTCTTGCTTGACCAGAATGTGGAGGGCGCTCAAAAAGGCGTCGATGTCCAGCTCAAGCGCAAAGGCTTCCACCTGCCAAAGTTCGCCGAGCGCGTGCGCGCCAGCGATGACTACGCGCTGTTGGAGGACCGCGAGTGGGTCATCGAGGCCATCTTCGAGGACCTCGGCGCCAAGCACTCGCTCTACGAGGCCATCGAGCCTTATTTGTCTGCGGATGCTCTGTTGAGCTCGAACACCTCGACCCTGCCGCTGGCCTCCCTCCTGGAGGGCGTGCCGGAGGCCCGCCGCGAGAAGTTCGCTATCACGCACTTCTTTAACCCGCCGAAGGTTATGCGTCTGGTGGAGCTCATCGCCTCTGGGTCCACGGAGGCCGCTCTGCGCACGACCATCGAGCAAACCCTGGGCAAGATTGCGCTCGAATGCCGCGACACCCCGGGTTTTATTGCCAACCGCGTGGGCTGCTACTGGATGGCCGCCGGCGTGGCCCGCGCCCGCGAGTTCGACGTGAGCTACGAGCTCGCCGACGCTGCCTTCGGCCGCGCCTTCGGCATCCCCCGCACCGGAATTTTCGGGCTGCTCGATTACATTGGCCTCCAGCTGGTCAAGCCCATTTGGACGTCCCTAGAGACGGCCCTGCCTGCAGGTGATCCGCTTCTCGACGTCCCCCTCGGCGATGACTCCTTCATCGAGGGCCTCGTTTCCCGCGGTCTGACCGGCCGCACCGGTGACGGTGGCTTCTATCGCGGCCGTGACGAGGTCATCAACGCCTCCTACGAATACGTGCCGCGCACTCAGCCCACCGATCCTGTCGTGGGCCTCAAAGATCCGCGCGAGGTCATGGAGACCGATTCGCCGGGCGGCCGTTTTGCCCGCGCCGTCTTCCTCGACACGCTGGCGTACTGCTGCGAGGTCGCACCTGACATTGCGGACCACGTGGGCCTCATCGACGAGGGCCTTACTCTTGGTTTCGGCTGGAAGAAGGGCATCTTCGCGCTTGCCGACGCCATCGGCATCGACTGGGTCGCCTCCGCCTACGGCTCCAACGTCCCGGCCTTGGTCTCCGCCGCGGCTTCGGCGGGCGGTTTTTACGGCAAGGGCTCGGTGCTCTCCTCGACCGGTTCGCGTCAGGAGCTCACTCCGCGCGAGGGCGTTGTCACCCTGACTTCCTTGGATGCGGAGACCATCGTGTCTCAGGAGGCGGGCGCTGTCCACACGGTCTCCACCCCGGCTGGCCGCATTGGCATCATTGACCTGCACACGCCGATGAACTCCCTGCCGACACCCGCCCTCGAGGTCATCCGCGCCGCTCTTGGCGCTGTGGCCACGGAGAACCTCATCGCGCTGGTCATCGGCAACGACAAGCCGGTCTTCTGCGCGGGCGCTGACTTGGGCTCTATCGCTTCCGCTGGTGAGTCTGGCGACGCGTCGCTCGTGGAATCCCTCCTTTCGGACGGCTCCACTACCCTTCGCGCCCTCAAGTTCGCCCCGGTTCCGGTCGTCGCGGCCGTGCGCGGCGTAGCCCTGGGCGGCGGCTTCGAAACCGCTCTGGCCTGCGACCGCATCGTCGCCCACGCCGATACCCGCCTCGGCTTCCCCGAGCGCACCGTCGGCCTCTACCCCGGCTGGACCGGCACCATCTCCTCGCTGGAGCGCCTCAAGGCGGCCGGTATCTCGGACTACCACCAGAAGGCCTTCGACTTCGTTGCCTCCGCCCGCAACTTCTCCTCGGCTTTTGAGGCCCAGAAGGCCGGTTTCCTCTCCTCCGACGATGTCGTTCTCATGTCCTACGACCACGTCCTCGCCCGCGCTATGGAGGAGGCCGCCACCCTGGCCGGCTCCTACACCCCGCCGGCCGATGAGCAGATTGAGATGTACTCCGGCTCCCCTGCTTTGGACCGCGTTTGGCCCATCGAAGGCACCACCGAGAACGACCACGTCATCGTGGCCAAGCTCGCGGAGATGTACACCGGCTCCGGTTCGCTGAGCTTCACCGAGTTCTGCGACCGCGAGGTGGAATACGACGTGCCGCTCGTCCTCCTACCCGCCAACGTGGAGCGCGCCAAGCACATGGCCGCGACCCGCAAGCCGCTCAACAACTAGCCCCGACCTCTCACCGCCGCGCGCCCTCCCGCAGCCCCGCTCTCCCTTTCTTGGAGCGGGGCTTACCTTTTCACCGCTTTTACCGCGTGCCAACTGGTCCTTCCTACGCCTTGCCTCGAAAGCCAACCCGGCTCCACATGGCATCTGCCAAAAGGCATCGTAAAGAAGGCATTATTACCACTTAAAACACCATTTGGAAGTCTTAAAGGGCGTTTTCAGGCGTGAAAACGCCTTCTGCCACATGCCGTTTGTGAGATGCCGCCCTGCTATTGCCTTTTCAAGCCGACTGACGGCGCTGCAGACCATCTAGCCCTCGCCGAATCTCAGCAAGTACTCGTTCTTTATCGCGTAGCAATTGGGTGGGACTGAAGCGTAGAACAACATAACCCATGTTTTGGATATGCTTCTCGCGTTGCCGCTCCGCGCGGATCACGGCATCGGTGGGTGTTCCAAACGTTTCCCCATCGTATTTCACGGCTCCATCGATTTCCACGACAAGATGGTCATCGATAAGTAAGTCTGGCCGATACCCACCAGGCAACTCCTGTTGCAGTCTAACTCTGTGCCCAATCCGGGATTCGATGATAAGTGCCCGTGCCCACGATTCGTATGGAGCTTCCGAAAGGGCATTGGCATGCTCGACAGCCTTCCTAGCGGTAGCTATCCCTTTTGCTCTTCCCAGCTCCACAGTCATCCTTCTCAACTCATCGATGTTCACCAGTCTTTGGCGCAACGCAGAATCCATTGCCATGAGTCCCTCACCAAACGACCATAACCGCGCAATATCGAGACACGTACGCGCAACCGAGGTGCACCGAATCTCTTCTCTTGTCACTATGTGTCCCGGGGGAATTGCCATTTTCCGATAGCTCACCTTTTCTCCCCAGTCCAGCTTTCGCGGAACTGACTTTGACGGACGCGCAAGCGACACCTTTTCACCCATTGGTGGAAGCGTCCATAACCCCAGGATGCGTGCCGCCGATACCCCGACAACCACGGCGTTATTCGCACTGAGCCCCACTGCTTTGACATCGATAAGCTGTTGCCGATGTCGAGGGAGATCACAATAGGAATCTCGCGAGATCGCGTAGCGTGAGGTTAGGCGGATAACGGATCCGTTAGCTAGTTCCCGCCAGACGGGGTGGTCATTAGGGCACCTACGAAGGTGGATGAGCTTATCGAAATCATTCATGCTCCCCACTTTGGCCATGTCCCACCTACTCGCACCATCGCTGAGCGCTCATTTCAACGAAACTGTGGAATTCTAGCCCGGACTTACCTTTTGACAGCTGAAATGGAACGGTTATCCCCAGGAGACGTCCTCTGAGCAGCACCAGTCATACGGCATTCGCCGGAAGGCATCAGTTAAAAGGCATCTTCGCGTCTGAAAACACCATATGCAAAGTCCAAAAGGCGTTTTCAAGCCTGAAAACGCCTTTTAACGAATACCTTCTGGAAAATGCCATTGAGAGCAGCGAGCGATTCCACCTCCCCCCGGCCGGCTGGCTACTTGTATGCCGAGAAACCCGTAATCTTCTTGCCCATGATGAGCGACTGCACGGTATCGGTGCCCTCGTAGGTGTGCATGGCCTCAATGTCGGCGAAGTGGCGCGCGATATCGTTCTCCAGCAGAATGCCGACTCCTCCGAGCATGTCGCGGGCGTCGGCGGCGATGCGTCGCGCGGCACGCGTGTTGTGAAGCTTCGCCGCCGAGGCCTGCTCAGGGGCCAAGGTGCCAGCATCTTCGCGCTGGGAAACCTCGCGGCAGGTGAGCATCATCTGGCTGAGGTCAAGGACCATGTTGGCAAGGCGCTGCTGGATAATCTGGGCCTTGGCCAGCTCGCGGCCGAATTGGACGCGTTCAAGCACATAGGAGCGGGCAATTTCGTAGCAAGCCACCGCGGAGCCGAGCGCCATCCAGGACACGCCAATGCGAGTGGAGGTCAGGACGCGGGAAACGTCCTTGAAGCTCCGGCAGCCCGGAAGCTGGTTGGCGGCGGGGATGCGGCAATCCTTTAGCGCGATGTGTGCCTGGTGGATGGCGCGCAGGGAGAGCTTGCCCTCAATCACGGTGGCGGAGTAGCCGGGAGTGTCCTGCGGGACGATGAAACCGCTGACGTTGCCGTTCTCCATGCGGGCATAGATGATAGTGATGCCGCCGGAAGCGCCATTGCCAATCCACTTCTTCTCGCCGTTGAGGACCCACTCGTCACCATCACGAACCGCGGTGGTCTCCAACGCGATGGAGTCCGAGCCGTGATCCGGTTCGGTGAGGCCAAAAGCACCGAGCAGAGAGCACGAGGCCATCTGCGGCAGGTACTCAGCCTTCTGCTCCTCCGAGCCCAACATGGCAATAGAGCGCATAGCCAACCCCGCCTGGACTGCAATAACGGTACCCATCGAGGCATCCGCGCGAGTGATTTCCATGAGCGTCAAGCCAGCACCAAGCGTGGACATCTGCTCGTGACCTTCCACAGCCAGGCCATCAGTCATCACGTCCAAAGAACCCAAACGCTCCACCAGGTCCAGCGGATACTCAGAAGCTTGCCAGTGCTTGTTGATCACCGGGTCGGAGTATTCGCGGAACTGAGCGGCACGTTTCCAGCCAGCAGCATTGGCCTCAGAGAGATCGTCGAAGACGCCGAGGAAGTCAGTGGTGCGCTCAAAAAGATTGTGGGACATGGTTGCTTCTCCAGGTAATACGAATGACGATTAGCCATAATTGTGACGTGAATCTCGGCACCTGTCAAGCAGTTGCCCTGTACACTAACCACCATTAGCTAGAACAGGAGGACGCCCCACCGTGGCCAACCAGAAACGTCGCGACCAAATCGCCGCCGCCGCGCTCGACCTCTTCGACCAGCGCGGCTACCACGCCACGGGCATGGAGGACATCGCCAAGGCCGTCGGCATGCGCGCCTCCAGCCTCTACAACCATTTCTCCTCCAAGCAAGAACTCCTCGCCGAGGTCACCATCACCGCCATGGAGGACCTCCTCCGCGCTAACGCTGCCGGACTCGCGGGCCTGACAGAACCGCGCGACAAGCTCGTCGCCACGATGAAAGCCCACGTCATCTTCCACGCCACCCATGCCCGGCGCGTCCGCGTGGTCAATAACGAGCTCACCAACCTCGAAGAACCCCACAAGTCAGTCGTGCTCCAACTGCGTCGCGATTACGTGGCGCGCTGGATGGCCATCGTCAACGCCGGCGATTTCCGTGCTGAGAACCTCAAGATTGCCTGCTGGTCACTCATCGACATGGGAATCGGTGTGGCCCAATGGTTTAGCCCCGACGGTGAATACACCGCCGAGGCTTTAGGGGATATGTACGGCCAGTTCGCCTTGCGCCAACTTACTTAGGGAGCGCAGCCAATCGGCTGTTCCTCCTCACGGCCATCGGGGTACTGCACGCGGACGCGGGAGTACACCTCAGCGTGGTAGCCACACGCCTCGCGCTTATCGACGACCACCTTTACCCTCTCCTCATTAAACGTGCCCGCCGCACAGTTGGGGTCGCAGTCATTCTCGATGGCCACTCCTTCCGCCTCCGCGGAATCGGCTCCCCAGTTCTTCCATTCCAGCTGGTTAACCAGGTAGTTATTGTCAGCGCATGCCAGCGAGATGCGGTCCGGCCCCTCCAAGCCCGTGACGGAGACGCAGTCCAGGATGGCCGTGGCGTCCACGGTGGTTTCCACGTCTGGGCCTACCAGCCCCACTACGCGCACCAGCTGGCCGCTGGCGGGGAGGACGGAGAAGGAGACCTGGTCGGAATCGCGAATCACGGTGACAAGTTCGTCATCGCCTTCGCCTTCGACGCTGCCCACATCGTTGCCGTCGGTATCCGCCAGAATATCGTAGGTGATCTTTTGCTGTTCGCTGCTCAGCCCCGGCTGCAGCAGCAATTCCAGCGCACCGAGGGCGCGGTTGGGGAAGGTATCCGCAAGCTTTTCCAGCTGCGCACGGTCGGTCGCGATGACGAGGTCCTCTGGATTCACCGAAGGTTGCGGGTCAAATCCCGGGACCTCTCCCTGCGAGGAGACCTCCACGACACCACCCGCATCCACCGCATATTCGGTAATCGCGGTGGCATCGCCGAGGGTATCAACGCGCTTCATGTACTCCTTGGCCGTAACACCTTTATCCACAGCATCCGGCTGCGCACCGGCGGCCTCGCCGGCCTGGGTCAAAATCTCCGAAGCCGAGGCCACCGGCTCCGAGTTATTCAGCAATGGGAACGCTCCGCCGACCAATGCGAGGACCGCCACGCCGGCCGCAGCATAGGTCCACGTCGGACGCCCCTTGGTAATGCGGGCGAGGGTGGCTTCGGAGTGCTTGAGGGAATCGTCGGAAAGCGCGGCGTCTGGAACGGGGTTTGCCTGACGTAGCTGGTCGAGAGAGTTAGGCATCGGTTTCTCCTGTGAGTTCAGATAGATGAGTACGGGCGCGGTGCAGACGCACGCGGACGTTGTTGCGGGAAATGCCCAGGACCTCGGCGATTTCCGGGTGGTCGAGCCCCTCCCAAGCATGGAGAGTCAGTATTTCCTGGTCGGCAGAGGGAAGACGCAGGAAGGCTTCGCTGATATCGAGGCTTAAATCGACAGCGTCGTAGCCGGCGTACGATTCCAGCTCATGATCGTCAAGGTTCTCCGTCTCGCGGCGCGTTCGGTAGAACTCGCGCATAACGTTGCGGGCAATGCCATACAACCAGGGCAGCGGCGTGCTGCGCATCGAGTCGAAGCCGGCCCAGGCTCGCTCAAAGACGTCAGCAGCCAGCTCTTCGGCATAGCTCGGAGGGACGCGGCGGCGCAGATACGCCAACACCGCCGGGTAATGCTCGCGAAAGAGACGGGAAAACTCCCGCTTCCGCGAACCAGGCAAAGTTAAAACAGACACTAAAAATCTCCAGATTACTGATGGGCTCACTAGGTATGTGGCAACAGACAGCCCAGCGTTACACAGAACTTCTCTAATGGTTTACTAGAAGGGCTATGGAACCACTCGAGCTCTCTGCCCTCACGGGCACCCAGTCGCGAACGTACGGCACCCGCAAGATCACCAAAGACATGGTCTCGGCCCCGGTGCACGTGGCGATCGCCCTGTGGGATGAGCGCTGGGATTCCGCGGAAGGCGGGACTATTGACGGCTGGGTCATCGCCGTCAACACCAAGAACACCCGCTTCGTACGCAAGGGCCACATCCGCACAGGCGATATCGTCGAGGTGGCCGTCCGCGAGTTAGAGAAGGCCACGAAGAACATTCGAGGGCGGAAGTGGATTGTCACAGGCCGCCGGCAAACGGCTTTGCGTGCCGCGCTCGAGGAGCGCGGCTATACGGTGACGGGAAGCTTTGCGGAGGAGAATAGGGCATCACGAAGCGCGAGCTCCGTGCGGCGCAAAGAGGCCGGTATAACCGCGCGCCGCGCCAAAAAAGAAGGCGAGGCTCCTCGCAAGAAACAGGCCGTGAAGGTAGAAACCCCCAAAGCGCACTGGTGGCCGAACTTCTCCACGGCCTCATCCTGGTCGAAGGGCACCACGGTACGCATCGCGACCGATGCCTCCTCGGATACCGTATTCAAAGGCTCGATGTGCTTCGTGGCAGGAAATGGCGACTACCGCCTGCGCACCCGCGAGACCTCCGCGAGTACCGATGAGTTGGAGCTCGAATCTCTTACCTTGGCGCTGAAATACCTGCTCAAGGTTGGCGCCACGAAAGCGATCATTGAGTCCGATTCCGTCGCCGCATTGGACGCGGTGCAGCAGATCCGGACGAAAGGTTCGAAGGCCGTGCGCTCGCGGGGTATATGGCGCGGTCTGTCGTCGGGGTCGCGTTCGCGCTTCCAGCAGGCCTGGAACGACATTGACGGCATCTGCGATGTCACGATTCGCCGCGTCATGGGCCATGCGGGGGACCCGCTCAACCGAGCTGCCGACCAGATTGCATACATGGGTCTGCGCGCCATTGCGCATCCGCGCAAGCAATCGCAGCCTACGCTCATGGAAGGAATCAGCAAGGCGCTGTCCAAGCTCTGATTCGGGGCTGCGACCACCTGTGGCCTAGGGTTATTCATATGACCAATCCCTTTGACTCAAACCCCTTCGAGGAGTCGGCCGAACCTTTCCGTGGCCGCGGGGCTAATCCTTTCGCGGAGCCCACACGGCAGAACTATGCCGAGCCTTCTGCGACCCCTTCTGTAGATCCTTTCGCCGAGTCTCAGCCCACCAATGCCCCGGCCCCATTGCCGAGCTATGCCCCGGTTCATTCTCCCGAGCACGAACAGCAATCAGCGGGCGGCAGGATTCACCGCTTCTCTATCTTCAAGGGCGTGCTGAGTCTGTTTTCGTTCTTGATAGGCTTTGCCGCCCTGACCAGTGGCGACGTACTATTCGGTGTCGGCTTTGGCCTGCCCGGAACGTGGTACTTCATCAAGGCGCTGGAACAGAAGACCAACCCAACTACCCCGCAAAAGCGCCACTGGTTTGTCATCTGGTTCATTGCGATTCTGCTGGTAATCATCGGCACCTAGCCTTTTGCCCCCCAGCTCTGTCTGTGTCTCAGCTTTTTGAGCTTCTGCACAGATGGTCCCTGTAGTCCGGTCCCTTTACGCTGTAAAGGGACCACTTGGGGTCAGTTTAAAGGCCACACATGGTCCCTTTGCAGGCTAAAGAAACCAGAGTTGAGGGACCATCTACACGGAGCGGCTATCTGCGCAGAGCCGAATTAGCCCTCCAAGCCACCACCCGCCGCCACACGATGCGCAGCAGCGAATGGGGTGTGGCCACGACCTCGCGAAGATAATTCCAGGCGCGATCCTTTGTCGGGGTACGAACGCCATGCACGCGAACCCGAATCCCCAGATGCCATGCCCACATCCGCGTGCGCAGAACGTGAAAATCATTCGTCGCGACGCGAAAATAGGTGTAGTCAGGACACAAAGCATGGGCACGCTCAAGGTTTTCATTCGTGCTGGTCGCTACCGGCTCAACGACGATTCGCCCCGCGTTCACTCCCCGCTCAATGAGGTAGCGCGCCATGGCGTCCGCTTCCCCGAAGCCGGAGACGATGACCGGTTCCTCCGGCATCACGCGGGCAGCCACCACCGCGCGGTCAAGGCGGCTGCGCAGCAGCGATCCCGGCTGGCCATCCACCACGCGCGCGCCCAACACTAGAACCGGAAACTGCATGCCATTTAGCTTAACGTGCATACTGGTCTGCATGAGCATGTGCGTAGTCGGGTCCATCAACGCTGACCTCGTGGTCCACACCGCACGGCATCCGAAGCCGGGCGAAACATTGTTGGGCCACGGCGGTGAGATTACTGCGGGCGGCAAAGGAGCTAACCAGGCGGTGGCGGCCGCACTGCTGGGCGCGCCTGTCACCTTTGTGGGCGCGGTGGGCAGCGACGCTTATGCGGCGCCCGCCATGCGCTACCTTGAGGCCAGCGGCGTGAACCTTGAACATGTTGCCCGCACCGACGAGGTCACGGGCCTCGCCGTCATCACTGTGGATGGGCAGGGCGAAAACACCATCATCGTGGTGCCGGGAGCCAATGCGCTTGTCGACGCCCCCTTCGTCACCACCCACTCCTCCCCCATCACCGAATCGGAGCTGGTTCTCCTGCAGGGCGAAATTCCCGCGGAGGGGTGCGCTAAGGCTATCGCGCTGGCCACGGGCAGGGTTGTGGTGAACCTCGCGCCGGTGGTGAAGGTTGACCCACAGGCTCTGCTGCGCGCGGATCCGCTGCTGGCCAATGAACACGAAGCCGGTCTCATCTTGGAGCAGTTGGGGTTGAGCGGTGAAGGCGCGCCAGCGGAGTTGGCGCAGCGTTTAAGGAAGGCTGGCTTTGCCTCGGTGGTTCTCACGCTGGGTGCGAAGGGGGCACTCGTCGCCGAGGGGACTTCCCTCGTGACAGTCCCCTCCCCGCAGGTCACTGCGGTGGACACCACGGGCGCGGGCGATGCCTTCGCGGGTGCGCTATGCGCGCGGCTACTCCTCGGCGACGACCTCGTGGAGGCCGCCACCTATGCCGCTCGGGTGGGGGCCTTCGCCGTCACTGGAGAAGGCGCGCAGGCATCCTACCCCGATCTCACAAGCGAGCTTCCCAGCTAATTACTCACCGAGAAGCTTAGAGCGCAGGTTCTCGTCCTTCTTCTCCACCTCGGCGGCCATGTTCTCCTGGTAGGCGGCCATCTTCTCCACCAACGCGGGATCACCGGCGGAAAGAATACGCACGGCGAGCAGGCCGGCATTCTTCGCGCCATCGATGGACACCGTGGCCACCGGCACACCACCCGGCATCTGCACGATGGACAGTAGGGAGTCAAGGCCATCGAGGTCCTTGAGCGCGCGCGGAATGCCAATGACCGGCAACGGCGTGGCGGCAGCGACCATGCCCGGCAGGTGTGCCGCGCCACCGGCACACGCGATGATGGCTTTGAGTCCGCGCTCGTGGGCGGACTTGGCGTAGGCCAGCATCTTCTCCGGGGTGCGGTGAGCACTCACCACGCCTACCTCGAAGGGCACACCGAACTCGGCGAGCACCTCAGCAGCAGGTTTCACAGTGGGCCAATCGGAATCAGAGCCCATAATCAGACCAACGAGCGGTTTCATCATCAATCTCCTTCTCAAAAAAAGACTTCAGCCCACCGCGAGCTTAGGCCCACTGCGCGTGGACGAGGAAGTGGGCAGCATCGTGGGCAATGCGGCGAGTCTCATCAACGTCATCGCCGACGACGTTAACGTGTCCGATCTTGCGTCCAGCCTGGTGATCCTTGCCGTAGAGGTGAATCTTGGCCTCTGGGTAGCGCTCCATGACTTCGCGAACGCGATCTGGCATCGGCATGGCTGGATCCTGATCCGCACCAAGGACGTTGGCCATGACCGTAATCGGGGCCAGCGGCTTAGTGGAGCCCAACGGCAGGTCCAGCACGGCCCGCAGGTGCTGCTCGAACTGGGAGGTCACGCACCCGTCCTGCGTCCAGTGTCCGGTGTTGTGCGGGCGCATGGCCAGCTCGTTGACCGCGATGTCCTCACGGATATGTGCCCCCGGCGCGCCTGAGGCCGAGGCAATAATGTCCCCCGCATCCTGCTCAGCGGCGAAAGCAAAAAGCTCCACCGCCAAAACTCCGGTAACACCAAGTTCAGTGGCGACCTGAATACCGACCTGCATGGCATGTTCCGCCAGCTCCGGCGACAGGTTCGGGGCAGGCGCGAAAGCCTCAGCGCAGATGCCATCGCGCTGTACAGACTCGGTTACCGGCCATGCCTTGACCTCACCGGAGGGACGGCGAGCAACGAGCACGGACAGCTCGCGGGTCAGAGCCACCTTTTCTTCCGCCATGAGCGGGGTGTCTGCTGCGAGAAGCTCCTCTACCAGCGGTTCTAATTCCTCTGCAGACGGGAACCACACGCCATGGCCGTCATAACCGCCGCGGCGGGCTTTGAGGCACACGTGACCGGCGACAAGTGCGGCGAACTCTCGTGCATCCTCTACCGACTCGATGGCAGCAAAGCGCGGCACTGGGGCTCCCAACTCGGAAAGCTTCTGACGCATGAGCAGCTTGTCCTGCGCGTAGAGGAGTGCGGAAGGTTGGGGCTGGACGTTGTAGGAGGCGTCGATAAGCGCGCGCACATGTTCCGTCGGCACGTGCTCGTGTTCGAAGGTCACAGCGTCAGCGCCTTCTGCGGCCTGGGTCAGTACCTCGTAGTCGTGGTACTCACCAAGGATGACGTCTGGAATGACCTGCGCGGCGGACTTGCCCGGCTCGGATGCCAGGAGGCGCAGGTGGATGTCGAGCTCAGCCGCGGCCGGCTGCATCATGCGCGCAAGCTGGCCATCTCCGAAAACAGTAACGGTAGGTTTGTGTTGTTCACTCACTCCTTCAATACTAGCCTTGGGGCCATGATTGTCCGGCATACCATCTTCCAGAACTCGCTTATGACTGCCCTGTTGGACGGCATCTACGACGGCGAGATGACCATCGGCGAGCTTTTGGGTAAGGGCAATTTCGGCATCGGTAACTTCGATGCGCTGGATGGGGAGATGATTATCCTCGACGGTGTCTGCTACCAGCTGCGCGGCGATGGCACGGCAACCGTCGCCGAACTCGACCAGGGCACTCCCTTCGCCGTCGCGACGAATTTCGTCCCCCGGATTAAGGTGGCCGCACCCAAGGGCCTCAAGCGCGAGGAGCTGTCCTCCTTTATTGATGAGCTGGAGCCCTCCGCCAATTACATGTATGCGGTGCGTATTTCTGGGCGGTTCAGCAACGTTGTCACCCGCACGGTGGTCAAGCAATCCAAGCCCTATCCGCCCATGGCTCAGGCGGTCGGTGGCGATAAGGAACTGCGCTTTAGTAACGTCGACGGCATCATCGGCGGCTTCCGCACCCCGGTCTTTGAGAAGGGTATTTCGGTGCCGGGCTGCCACGTTCACTTCATTGATGCCGAACGCACGTCCGGCGGCCATGTGCTGGACTACACCGTGGATGAGGCCACGATTGAGTTGTGCCCGGGAACCGATTTGGAGCTACACCTGCCGCTGACCCACGAGTTCCGCTCAGCGAACTTGGCGCCGGAAGACCTCGATTCGCAGCTGCACACGACTGAGATTAAGAACTAGCCCCAGACCGGCTGTTCGTTGAGGATATCCTCAACGCGCTTGGCTTTGGGGATAGCTGGAAAGTACATCGGCCGCTCATAGCCATGCAGCGCGAGTGAAATGCCGCCGCGGCGTCGGCGGGCCCCGCGGATATCGCTCAGCGGAATCGAGTCAACGCGCTTGCCTTCGCGGGCGATAACGCGCAGGTTGGTCACGATGAAGCGCTTGCGGCGCGCTTTGATGAGAGGAACGATAAAGCGCCACACCGCCAGCAGCGCCCACAGGGCAACAAGGCCATTGCGAATCGCAAGGTCAATGCCGTTGTAATCGCACCAGCCGATGGCAATCCAGCACACGCCGGTGACCACGACGAGCTCGAGAAACGGGAAGAGCAGCGTGCGAAACGGCGCTGTCATATCCGCGCGGACCACTTCGCCGCGTCCCATCTCCATGAGGTTCATGGGGCACATGATACCCACCTGCTCACGCAACCCGACTAAGCGGCACTCAGTTCATGGTGGTGCAGAGAGCGCCTTCTAAACGGCATCTTCTAAACGGCATCTTCTAGACGGCATCAGTCAACGGGCATCTTTGCCTCTAAAAACGCCTTGCGGGGTCTCCATATGGCGTTTTCAGGGATGAAAACGCCCTTTGAGATATGCCTTTTAGCGGATGCCTGATAGAGAGGGGCGCGTGCTTAACGACGCTCCCCCTCCCGACAAAAGCTCAAAAGCTACTGTGCAGCGGGCCGCAGGTGGATGACATCGCCGGCGGAATAGTATTCGCCACCAACATTGATGCGGCCATCATCAGCCACGCCTTCAACAGTGCCGGTAACATCACCGGTCGGGGCTTCGAGGCGCACTTCCTGGCCAATCGAAGAGCAGACCTTGCGGTAATCTGCCATGAGCTGCGGATCCTGTTGTTCCCACTGGTTGATTCTGCGGTGCAGGTTTTTCAGCACGGTGATAGCGAGTTCAGTGCGGTCAGTGTCCAAGCCCTCAAGCGCCAAAGAGGTCGCGGCCTCAATAGGCAGCTCTTCGCGAGTCAAGGTGACGTTGATGCCCATCCCCACGACGACGCGCGCGGACGGAGGGTTCGAAGCTTGAGTCTTGGGGGCAACCTCGGCCTTGTTGATTTCTGCCTTGTTGAGCTCCGCTTTGTTCACTTCGACCTTGGAGACTTCAGCCTTCGACATCTCGGTCTTCGGGGCAGACTTGAAGGCCTCCCCTACTGGGCCGGCCTCGGCGAGGATGCCGCACAGCTTCTTGCCGTCAATGTGGACATCATTGGGCCACTTGAGTACCGCTCCTTCGACAGAATCGGTCACAGCCAGGCCCGCGGCCAGCGGCAGGGTTCCTAAATGATCCAGTGAATCCGGGAGGATAAGCACAGAGAAAATAAGCTGCGAGCCGGCCGGGCTGACCCAGTGACGGCCCAAACGGCCCTTGCCGGCGAGTTGCTCATTGGCTAGCAGGACAGTGCCATCAGCCACCTTGTCTGCCTGCATGAGGTCGGTATTGGTCGAGCCGGTGGACTCGGTGTACTCAATGACGGCGAAGTCATCCGCCACGGCTTCACGGATACGGTCCAGATCAAGAGCAGTCATGGTGACCGATCCTACTCGCTGCTGTCGAGCACCTCACTGCAGCTGAGTGTCAGTAACGAGTGTTAGGGTTACTGCATGGCAAAGGTCACATTTGAGAACGTCGGCATTACTTATCCCCGTGCCGAGAACCCCACGGTCAAGGACCTCAATCTCGAGATTGCGGACGGCGAGTTTCTAGTCCTCGTGGGCCCCTCCGGCTGCGGTAAGTCCACCACCCTGCGCGCACTGGCTGGTTTGGAGCCGGTCTCCAGCGGTCGCATTCTTATCGACGGCACAGACGTCACCGGCCTCGAGCCGGGCGAGCGCGACATCGCGATGGTCTTCCAGAACTACGCGCTCTACCCACACCTCACTGTGGCAGAGAACATGGGCTTCGCCCTCAAGTTGGCCAAGCGCCCGAAGGCAGAAATCAAGGCCAAGGTGGAAGAAGCCGCCAAGACCTTGGGGCTGACCGACTATCTCAAGCGCAAGCCCAAAGACCTTTCCGGCGGTCAGCGCCAGCGCGTGGCCATGGGCCGTGCCATCGTGCGCGAGCCGAAGGCATTCCTCATGGATGAGCCGCTGTCCAACCTCGACGCTAAACTACGCGTGCAGACCCGCGCGGAGCTGGCAAGCCTCCAGCAGCGCCTAGGCACCACCACCATCTACGTCACCCATGACCAGGTGGAAGCTATGACGATGGGAGATCGCGTTGCTGTGCTCAAGGATGGCGTGCTCCAGCAGGTAGCCCCGCCGCGCGAGCTGTACGACGCACCGGCGAACGAGTTCGTCGCGGGTTTCATCGGTTCCCCGGCCATGAATATCTTCGACTACAACGGCGGCCGCATCGGCGTGCGCCCGGAAAAGATGTTCATCAACAAGGGCCCGCTGGGCTTCCAGGGTGTCGTGGACTTCGTAGAAGAGCTCGGCGCCGAGTCCTTCGTGTATGTCACCGTGGGCGAACAGCGCTTCGTCGCCCGGGCGCAGGGCGAGGTGCCCCAGCGCGGCGACGACGTCGTGCTGACCTTCAATCCCCGCGAGGCGCACCGCTTCGATCCGGAGACCGGTGAGCGCATTAACGACTAACGAGCGCATCCACGGCTAATAGGGGGTAGTTTCACCCCCGTTTCTAGTGAGATTAACGCCAAAACCACATGCACTGTGGACCTGATCCCTTATTTTGAAGTCACCAGAAGTTTTCCGAAAGGTGAATATTCCATGAAGAAGCCGTTTCTTCCCAGCTCCCTGCGTACGGTTCGTCGCGGTGTCATTGCCACCACAGCTGCACTCGCTCTGACCCTGGCCGGATGCTCGTCCAGCGATGACTCCTCCTCCGACGCTGGCTCGGACGCCGCCACCAAGGACACGGACGGCCGCGGGCCCATCACCTTTGCCATGGGCAAGAACGATACCGACAAGATCACCCCCATTATCGAAGCGTGGAACGCCGAGCACCCGGACGAGAAGGTCGAGCTCAAGGAGCTCGCTGGCGAGGCCGACGCTCAGCGTGAGACCCTCGTGCAGTCCCTGCAGGCAGGCAACTCTGACTACGATGTCATGGCGCTCGATGTGGTGTGGACCGCTGACTTCGCCGCTAACCAGTGGCTGGCGCCGCTGACCGGTGACCTCGAGGTGGACACCTCCGACCTGCTGGAGCCCACCGTCGAGTCCGCCACCTACAACGGCACCCTCTACGCGCTGCCGCAGAACACCAACGGCCAGCTGCTCTTCCGCAACACTGACCTCGTTGACAAGGCTCCGGAGAAGTTCGCGGACATCGCGTCTGCCTGTGAAGCCATCAAGGACGATGCTGCCTGCCTGACCACCCAGCTCAAGCAGTACGAGGGCCTCACCGTGAACACCGCCGGCTTCATCGAGGGCTGGGGCGGCTCCGTCTTGGATGACCAGGGCAACGTCACCGTTGATTCGGACGAGGCCAAGGAGGGCCTGCAGGCGCTTGTCGACGCCTACGAGGACGGCACCATCTCCAAGGACTCCACCGCCGCAACGGAGGAGGAGACGAACCTCGCCTTCACCGAGGGCAAGACCGCCTTCGCTATCAACTGGCCGTACATGTACACCAACGCTGAGGACAAGGGCATCAAGTTCGAGGTTCAGCCGCTGGTGGGCAAGGACGGCGTCGGTGTATCCACCCTGGGTGGCTACAACAACGGCATCAACATCAACTCGAAAAACAAGGCCACTGCCTTGGACTTCATCAAGTTCATCATCAACGAAGAGAACCAGAAGTCCTTCGCTGAGGCATCCTTCCCGCCGGTCCTGGCTTCCATCTACGATGATGAATCCCTGGTCGAGGAGTTCCCATACCTCCCGGCTCTGAAGGAGTCCCTGGAGAACGCCGCTCCGCGTCCGGTCTCCCCGTTCTACACCGCCATCTCCAAGGCCGTGCAGGATAACGCCTACGCAGCGCTGACCGCCGGCAAGTCCGTCGATGACGCTACGAAGGACATGAAGGCAGCCATCGAGGCAGCGTCGCAGGGTTAATCCTCCCCGCGAGTATGGGGCGCGAGTAAGTCCACCGAGACTTGCCCGCGCCCCCTTCGTTGATCTTGGCCAACCCGAGCTACAAAGCAGCGGGTACTGCGTGCATAACACCGATGTCCGGAGCACCCGCTATGATTTTCACAACTGTCCCCTAATATCCTGACAACTTTCACCCCCTACAACTTTCACACTGTAGAAAGGCAGGCACCGCATGGCTGGTAGAACGCGTACTGCGGATTCGCGCAAGCAGTATCTGCAGGCAGCCGGCCTCATCGCGCCCGCGCTCATTGCGCTGGCCGTGGTGATTGGCTATCCCATCGTGCGAGCTGTCATGTTGTCCTTCCAGGGCAATAAGCGGCTCAACCCCACCACGGGCGTATTCGAGGAAGGCTCGTTTGCGGGCCTAGAGAACTACCTCTACTGGATTACCAACAGGTGCATGTCCGCTACGGGCCAGGCCGCCACGTGTCCCGACGGCGTTCTTGCGACGGACTTCTGGCCGGCGGTGAAGATTACGCTTTTCTTCACCGTCGTGACCGTGGCTCTGGAAACCATCCTCGGCATGGTCATGGCGCTGGTCATGAACGGCGAGTATCGCGGCCGTGGCCTCGTTCGTGCTGCGGTGCTCATTCCGTGGGCTATTCCGACTGCGGTAACGGCAAAACTGTGGCAATTCATGTTCGCTCCGGATGGCATCATCAACTCGCTCATCGGTGAGCGCATCGCGTGGACCACGGACCCGTTTTATGCGCGCCTTGCGGTCATCATCGCAGACGTGTGGAAGACCGCACCATTTATGGCCCTGCTTATCTTGGCCGGTCTGCAGATGATTCCGCGTGATGTGTACGACGCCGCCCGCGTCGACGGCGCCTCCCGTATCCAAACTTTCTTCACCATCACCCTGCCACTCGTGAAGCCGGCGCTCATGGTAGCTATTCTCTTCCGCACGCTTGATGCACTGCGTATGTACGACCTGCCGGTCATCATGATCTCGGCGTCCTCCAACTCGCCCACTGCCACGATTTCCCAGCTGGTGGTGGAAGATATGCGCCAAGGAAACTTCAACTCCGCCTCCGCATTGTCCACGCTGATCTTCCTGCTCATCTTTACCGTGGCCTTCATCCTCGTGCGCTTTTTGGGCGCGAACGTCGGCGGTGTGGCGCGTGACAAACGTACTAAGAAGGATAAGGAGCCTGCAGCATGAAAAAGTTCGGCCACTACCTCGGCATTCTCTTCATCATGTTCTGGGGCCTAGCCCCCTTCTACTGGATGGTTGTCACAGCGCTTCGCGATAAAGCCCATACCTTTGACACCACCCCGTGGCCTACGCACGTGACTTTGGACAACTTCCGCGACGCTCTGGCCACGGATAAGGGCAACGACTTCCTCAATGCGTTGGGCAACTCCCTGATCATCTCCCTGGCCACGACCGCAGTGGCCGTGCTCATCGGCGTGTTTACCGCTTATGCGCTGGCCCGCTATGACTTCCCTGGAAAAGGAATCGTCACGGGCATCATCCTGGCGGCCTCGATGTTCCCCGCCATCGCGCTCGTTACCCCGCTTTTCCAGCTCTTTGGCAACCTTGAGTGGATTGGTACCTACCGCGCGATGATCATTCCAAACATCTCCTTTGCGCTGCCACTCACGGTCTACACCTTGCTGAGTTTCTTCCGCCAGCTGCCGTGGGAGTTGGAGGAAGCGGCGAGAGTCGATGGGGCGTCGCGAAGCCAGGCCTTCCGCCTCGTGCTCCTACCCTTGGCCGCACCGGCACTGTTTACCACCGCCATCATCGCCTTCATCACAACCTGGAACGAGTTCATGCTGGCCAAGCAGTTGTCCACCACCGCCACTGAGCCGGTGACCGTGGCCATCGCGCGCTTCTCCGGCCCCTCGGCCTTCGAGTACCCCTACGCCGCCACGATGGCAGCCGGCGCGCTGGTGACGATTCCGCTCATCATCATGGTTCTCATTTTCCAGCACCGCATCGTTGCCGGCCTCACCGCCGGAGGTGTCAAGGCCTAATGCGGCGCGAACTGCTGTGGGATACTGCGCTAGGCTTCGTCGGTTTCTTCGCCGCCCTAGCGTTCCTGCAAGCGGTTCTTAATCTTTTTCAGCCCTCCCCCGCCCTCTGGCCAGGGCTCCTTGCCGGCGCGCTCATGCTGGCGGAGTACCTGCTCTGGCGGGCTAAACGGAAGGATCTTCAATGAGCTGGCACGATAACGCCATTTTCTACCAGGCCCTCGTGGGCTCGTACAAGGACACCCGCGGCGAAGGCGTTGGCACGCTGCGCGGAGTTATTGAAAAACTGGATTACCTCAAGTGGCTCGGTGTGGACTGCCTGTGGCTCTCCCCGTTCTATGCCTCCCCGTTGCGCGATGATGGCTATGACATCGCTGACTACTACGCCATCCACCCGGATTACGGCACCATGGAGGACTTTGACGAGCTCGTTGCCGAGCTCCACGCCCGCGGCATGCGCCTCATGACGGACCTGGCTTTCAACCACACCTCAACGGATCACCCGTGGTTCCAGGCCTCGCGCACCGATCCGGAAGGCCCCTATGGCGACTACTACGTGTGGGGAGATGATCCGCTGCGCTACCCGGAGATTCGCATCATCTTTACCGATACGGAGACCTCAAACTGGGCATGGGACCCGGAGCGCAAGCAGTACTACTTCCACCGCTTCTACTCGCACCAGCCGGATCTGAACTACGACAACCCGAAGGTCCACGAGGAAATCTTTAAGATTCTCTCCTTCTGGCTGGACAAAGGTGTGGATGCCTTCCGCCTCGATGCGATTGCATACCTCTATGAACGCGATGGCCTCGGCGGCGAGTCCCTGCCGGAGACCGTGGACTTCGTGGAAAAGATCCGTGCTTTCCTGGAAGAGCACTACCCAGAGGCTGTTATCCTCGCCGAGGCGAATCAGCCCCCGGAAGACACCATGGAGTTCTACGGCACGGGCAATCGCTTCCACATGGTGTTCAACTTCCCGGTCATGCCACGGTTGTATCAGTCGCTCGCGCTGGGCGACGCCACGCCGGTCTACGACATCATGGCGGAGCTACCGGAACTACCCCAGGGCTGTCAGTGGGGAACCTTCCTGCGCAACCACGACGAGTTGACGCTGGAGATGGTCGATGAGGACCAGCGCGCCCTCATGTACGAGCACTACCTGCCCGATGATAGGATGCGTGCCCACGTGGGCATCGCGCGACGCTTGGCACCCCTGTTGGGCAATGATTACCGCAAGATTGAGCTCTTTTACTCCCTACTGATGACGCTGCCCGGTGCACCTTTCCTCTATTACGGCGATGAGATTGGGATGAACGATGCCCCGGAGCTCCCGGACCGCGATGCAGTACGCACACCCATGCAGTGGGAGCCCGGCGAGGGCGCTGGTTTCAGTACAGCCGCACACACCCGCCGTCCCATCGTCGGTGGCGTGGGGATTTCGGTGGAGGAGCAGCTTGCCGACGACGCCTCTCTTCTCCACCGCCTGCGCGGTCTTATCCAGCAGCGCAAGGCGCATCCGGAACTCGGCACCGCACCTTTCGAGGCCGTAGAAACCGGCCTTACGGGCGTGCTGGGGTTCCAACGCGGAGGTCTGCTTTGTCTGCATAACTTCACCGACGAAGCAGTGGACCTTGGTCCGGTGGAGCTCGGACCTTATGGCTATGCCTGGCTTCCAGTCGAAGTTTAAACGGCCACTGTGTCCCACCTCACCCCGCATGTCAGGTTACCCAAACGTTAACTCAGGGTGAACAAAATGCGGACTTTCCCCTCTACGGCTATATAGTCGGTTCAACCCAATGATGTGGACAGCCACATCATCACTACAAGAGAATAGAGGGGTGGGAATATGAATACCCTGAACGGATTCCTTTCCGCCATTACCAATACAGTCAAACCGGACTAAGGCCAATTTCGTGCGGAACAATCCCACCTCACCGCCGAAAACCACCAGGTAGCAGTGTCAAGAGTCACGTTGCTCACCCACCCAAGACCTAAGTCAGGCCACAATGACCGTTTCCGTAGAGCACTGCACGTCTCTTCCCAAACGGATTACCTCTTCGCTCCCCTCGCAATGCGCAACGTCTGCATCCCTCCATCGACATGCTGGAAGCATCTTACGAAAGGCGTCTGACAAAAGGCACCAGTCATAAGGCGTTTTCACGGCTGAAAACGCCATTTACTCATTACAGATGGCGTTTTTAGACCCAAAGATGCCCTTTGCCAGATGCCTTTTACAAAACGCCCTCCTGCCTTAGGTCAATTTAGTGCGGAACAATCCCACCTCACCGCCGAAAACCACCAGGTAGCAGTGTCAAGAGTCACGTTGCTCACCCACCCAAGACCTAAGTCAGGATAATTTCACCGAAGAAGCAGTGGACCTGGGACCTGTAGAGCTGGGCCCCTATGGCTATGCCTGGCTTCCGGTCGAGGTCTAAAACGAGAACTGTGCCCTACCTCACCCCGCACGTCAGGTTACCCAAAAGTTAACTCAGGGTGAACAAAATGCGGACTTTTCCCCTCTATAGCTATATAGTTGGTTCAACCCAATGATGTGGACAGTCACATCATCACTACAAGAGAATAGAGAGGTGGGAAAATGAATACCCTGAATGGATTCCTTTCCGCCATTACCAGTTCAGTCAAAAACGCCACCGGAATCAACCTTGACACTGTGCAGCCAGCACCCCTGGTGACGCACATCGCCGAGGACCTGCTCAAGCACGACCTCATCCCAGCCACCCGCACCGACATCGAAGAGTCTTATGCCGTCCTCACAGGCAACTTCCCCACGGAAGGCGACCTTGCCGAGGTGGAACTCTTCCTCCACAGCTTCGGCTGGCTTGCCTAGATCCCTACACCCAACCCCGCCCAGCCATAGGCGGGGTTTTCTTATGCGACCACCCTACGCAGCGTGCATTTCGCGCCCACTAGACTGTGAAGGCATGTCCCCAACACGCCAATCGCGAGGATTTCCTCATATTTTTCACCATGGCTTACCTGCACAAACGTGAATTGTGAGGGAAATCACCCGCGTGCCGATATACATTCCTATCCAAAACCTCTCTACACTGCCGAACATGACTATTTCCTCACATTTGTCAGAGCTGGACTCCCTCAGCGCCGACACCACCGCAGGCAAGATTGCTGAATTGAAGAGGCGTCGTGAAGCAGCGGCCCAACCCATGGGCGAGAAAGCCCATGAGAAGGTCCATGCACAGGGCCGCCTCACCGCCCGCGAACGATTGGACTACCTCCTCGATGAAGGTTCCTTCGTGGAGACAGACATGCTCGCTGTGCACCGCACCACGGATTTCGGCATGGGTAAGAAGCGCCCGCTTACCGATGGCATTGTTACCGGCTGGGGGACCATCGACGGCCGCGAGGTCTGCATCTTCTCCCAAGACGGAACCGTCTTCGGCGGCGCGCTCGGCGAGGTCTATGGCGAGAAGATGATCAAGATCATGGAGCTGTCCATCACCACCGGCCGCCCGCTTATCGGCCTCTACGAGGGCGCCGGCGCTCGCATCCAGGATGGTGCCGTCTCTCTGGACTGGATTGCCAAGACCTTCTACCAAAACGTCATGGCCTCCGGCGTCGTCCCGCAGATCTCCGTCATCATGGGCGCTTGCGCCGGCGGCAATGCCTACTCCCCTGCCCTCACGGACTTCGTGGTCATGGTGGACAAGAAGTCCAAGATGTTCGTCACCGGCCCCGATGTCATCAAGACCGTCACTGGCGAGGAAGTCAGCCAGGAAGAACTCGGCGGCGCGGGCGTCCACATGCACAAGTCTGGCACCTCGCACTACACCGCGGCCAGCGATGAAGAAGCGTTGGACTGGGTCCACGATCTGCTGACCTACCTGCCTTCCAATAACCGGCAGCTGACCCCGGCAGAACCCTACGAAGAGCTGGGCGAAGAAACCGTCGATGACCTCGTGCTGGATAGCATCATCCCGGATTCCCCCAACCAGCCCTATGACGTCAAGGAGGTCATCGAGGCCCTCACCGATGACGGCGATTTCCTGGAGATCCAGGCCGATCGCGCCGATAACGTGGTTACCGCTTTCGGCCGCATCGAGGGCCGCACCGTCGGTTTCGTGGCCAACCAGCCCCAGGTCTTTGCCGGCTGCCTCGACATCGATTCTTCGGAGAAAGCCGCCCGCTTTGTGCGGACCTGCGACGCCTTCAACATCCCCATCATCATGCTGGTCGACGTCCCCGGCTTCCTCCCCGGCGCCGACCAGGAACACGATGGCATCCTGCGCCGCGGCGCCAAGCTGCTCTACGCCTATGCCGAAGCCACCGTTCCCAAAATCACCGTCACCCTGCGCAAGGCCTACGGCGGCGCCTACTGCGTGATGGGTTCCAAGGGCCTTGGCGCTGATGTGAACTTGGCATGGCCCACTGCCCAGATTGCGGTCATGGGTGCCGCCGGTGCCGTCGGCTTCATTTACCGCAAGGAGATCAAGGCCGCCCATGAGAAGGGCCTCGACGTCGCTGAGCTCACCAAGTCTTTCGAGCGCGAATACGAAGACCACATGCTCAATCCGTATAAAGCAGCGGAGCGTGGGCTTATCGACGCCGTCATTCTCCCTTCCGAAACCCGCAGCACCATCGCAAAGAATCTGCGCTTCTTCGCCGATAAGACTGTCCCGCGCCCATCCCGCAAGCATGGCAACATTCCGCTGTAAACAGCACGCCTTAAAGCGCACGGCTGCGCTGTATTACACTAGTGTTTCATGACTGACTTGAAGACGACCGCTGGCAAGATCGAGGACCTGGGTGCCAAGCTCACCGAGTCCCGCGCGCCGCAGGGAGAGGTTCCCGCTGCCCGCAGCGCCATCGAAGCGCTCTTTGACGCCGGCTCCTTCGTGGAGACTGACGCGCTGGCACGCCACCGCTCCACCGACTTCGGCCGCGAGCACAACCGCCCCTACACCGACGGCGTCATCACTGGTTTCGGCACCGTCGATGGGCGCAAGGTCTGCGCCTACGCGCAGGACGCCTCGCTTTTCGACGGCACCATGGGCGAGGTCTACGGCGAAAAGGTCACCAAACTCTATGACCTAGCCATTAAGACCGGCGTGCCGATCGTCGCACTGGTCGCCGGCGATAAGCCGCGCGCTCAGGAAGGCATTATTTCTTCCGCCATGCAGGCGCGCATCCTCGCCCGCGCCACCACTGCGTCCGGCCTCATCCCGCAGGTCACCGCGGTCTACTCGGACTCGAAGGATGCCTCGCTTATCGCAGCTCTTTCCGATGTCGTCATTGCTCCCGACGGTGACCTGCAGGCGGAGGGCGAGCATGAGGTGGACGTCGCCAAGCGCGTGCTCTCCTACCTGCCCTCCAATAACCGTGCTGCTGCTCCCCGTGCCGAGGCCACCATCGTCTCCGGTTCGGTCGAGTCCAACATCAGCGATGCTGACCGCGAGCTCGATCGCCTCGTGGCCGATGACGGCACCGTGGACCTTGCCGATGTTGTCACCGCCACCTGTGAGGATGTCTTTGAACTCACCCCTCAGGTGAGCGGCGTCTTCACCGGTTTCGGCCGCATTGAGGGCCGCACGGTGGGCATCATCGCCAACCGCGACGCCCTCGATGCCGCAGCCGCCGCCAAGGCAGCACGATTTATCCGCCTGTGCGATGCCTTTAATACTCCCATCATCGAGTTCGTCGATTCCCCCGCCCTCGAGGTGGAAAAGGCCGCCCTGGCAAAACTCGTGCATGCGTATTCCGCCGCCAGCGTGGGCAAGATTAGCGTCATCGTGCGCCGCGCCCACGGCACCGGCTACATCGCATTCGGTTCCAAGGACCTTGGCGCCGACCTGTCCTATGCGTGGCCAACAGCAGAGATTTCCGTAGCCGACGGCCCCGCGCTGGCCGCTGAGCTGGAGCTAACTGAAGTCGACGCCGCCGATTACCTGACTCCCTACCAGGCGGCTGAGCGCGGCCTCGTCGATTCTGTTATTACCCCAGCAGCCACCCGCGGTTCCCTCATTGAGGGCCTGCGCCTGCTGGACCGCAAGATTGTCCCGACTCTGCCGAAGAAGCACGGCAATATCGTTTTGTAGAGGTATCCATGTCTGATTCCCTGTTTACCGTCCTGCGCGGCAACCCTACTGACGCCGAGGTCGCGGCACTGTCCACGGTGCTCACCCAGCTCGATTCTGAGGCTCGCGCCAAGGCTGCCGATACCCGCTCCGAGCGCAACCTGTGGGGCCAGCCGGGTGACGTGTTCAACCCATCGGCCTTCCGCAACGTCCGCTACTACTAAGCACATGCGCCTCGTCCTCGCCTCCCAGTCGCCGTCCCGCCTGTCCATCCTGCGCGGCGCTGGCGTGGAGCCCGTCATTGCCCCGGCCGACGTGGACGAGCGGGCCATTGAGGAGCGCCTGGCCGGCGCTGACCCCGCCGCGATTGTCTGCGCCCTCGCCACGGCTAAGGCCGAGGCCATCGCCCCCGACTATCCCGAAGACGTCGTGGTGGGTGGGGATTCCATGCTGCTTCTCGACGGCTCCCTCCAAGGCAAACCCCACACCCCCGAGGCCACCGTAGAGCGCTGGCACGCGCAGGCCGGGCGTACCGCGGAGCTCATCACCGGGCATTGCGTGTTACACGGCAAGGAGCGCTTCGTCGAGGCCTCGCGCACGACGGTCCACTTTGCCGAAGCCAGCTCCGCAGATATTGAGGCCTATGCCCGCACCGGCGAGCCGCTCGAATGCGCCGGCGCCTTTACCTTGGAGGCCCTCGGCGGCTGGTTCATCGACCGCATTGAGGGCGATCCTTCCTCCGTCATCGGCCTTTCGCTGCCAGTGCTGCGCCGCGCGTTGTACTCCTTTGGGCTCAACGTTTCCGATTTCTGGGCTTAGCCCCGGTGTCAGGCGAACCCATCTAGACTTGGGCGAACCCTCCAGGTTCGCCCCCCCCTGTGGTGGTCGTGACGCCGCATGGCTACAGTGGGGCGGCATGGAAATGAAAGACATGCTCGCCCCAAAACCCATCAAGCTGCCCGCCGATCCGGGTGCTGACAGCACTTCCGATCTCACCGCGGGAATCGTGGCCCACCCAGACTCTCCACTGCTGTGGGCACTGCTGGCGGAGCAGGAACTAGACAAGCACAAGGGCGCTGAGCCCACCGCTTTCATCACCGCCTACGCCTATGCGCGTACCGGCTACCACCGCAGCCTCGACCGCCTGCGCGGCAATGGTTGGAAGGGCTGGGGCCCTGTCCCCTTCTCCCACGAGCCCAACCAAGGCGTGCTGCGTGCCATCGCTGCTCTTGGCCACGCCGCGAAGGCTATCGGCGAAGATACAGAGTATGACCGCATCCGCCAGATGCTCTCCGATGCCGACCCCGAGTGCGTCGCAACCTTGCTGGACTAATTACCTTTCCCACCCAGCAGCGCTTTCACTCCCTCAGCACCGTTTCCCCGCCCTACACCTGGTTCTATTCAAACGGCTCGACTCAGAAGGTTTCCTTGGGGGGCAAGTAAACCTTCTAGAGCACCGCAGATGGTTTGTTTGCCCCCAAGCAAACTATCTCACCTAAACCTTCTGACTGAAGCCTTTTTGGCGACTACGATTCACCCTCGCCCAGGCTTTTAGCAGACAAAATCCCCGCGGACCTCACACTTTCGAGGCCGCGGGGATTGCTGTTATCGGAATCAGTACCGTGCGAAGGGTTTACTCCTTATCGTCGCTTTCTGCCTTGGCTACAAGCTCACTGGTGTTCTGCGCGGTACGGATGTTGGCCGCGAAGAACTCCAGCACGAGGCGGATTTGGATGACGTAAAGGAGGAAGGAGATACCACCGACGATGATGGCTACAAACAGCGCAACGATACCGGTTACAAATCCGTTAGAGAATGAAACGAGAGCGCTGATAAGAAAGGCTGCCCACGTAAGTGCTCCCACAATCACAGCAATGATGTAAATAACGGACGCGAACTTCAGGGTGATGAAGTCCTTGAAGGAGAAATCAAACAGCGCGCTGAAGAAGCCAGAGCCCTTGCTAGAGGAATCAGCGGACTGATTGCTCTGCTGCGGCGCTGGGGCGGCGAACGGCGAGTTCTGGTCGCCGAAGCCCTGGTTCTGTGACTGCTCACCGAATCCATTGTTCTGTGCGGCAAAGCCCTGATTCTGGTCCTGCTGGCCAAAGCCAGAGTTCTGGTCACCAAAGCCTTGGTTCTGCGGCTGCTCACCGAAGCCGTTGTTCTGCGCGGCAAAGCCCTGCTGCTGGGAGAAACCGCCGAAACCTGCGTTCTGGTTAGCCTGCTCGCCCTGGGAGGACTCAAACGACTGGGCGGCCTGGGAATCCTGAGAGGCTTGAGCACCGAAGCTCTCCGTCTGCTGCTGGCCGCCGAAGCCATAGCCCTGACCGGAGGCCGAAGAGCTGCCGAAGCTTGCGTTCTGAGCGCCAAAGCTCTGGTTGGACGAGCCATAGTCAGCGGAACGTGCAGAGTAGTCAGCGTTCGAGGAGTTGGCGGCACCTTCGGCATTGCTGGAGGAAGACTCCGCACCGAAGCCCTGGGAAGAGTCGTAGGAAGCGCCCTGAGCCGAACCATAAGACTCGGAAGCTGGTACAGCAGAACCGGAATCACCAAAAGACGCTCCTGCGTCGGAAGAAGCCGAGTCACGTGCTGCAGTCTCTGAGGCGAACGCAGAATCAGACGAGGCGGACACCGAAGAGGAGGAAGACGCAGAGAACGAGGAGTCAGAATCCGCAGATGCAGCGGAATCAGCAGGCTCATTGGTCTGTGCAGGCTCAGACGGAGTCTGGGAGTAATCACCGTACCCAGCCTGGCCGCCCCAACCGAAGCCAGAGTTGGAGTTGGAGTTGGACTGGGCACCCGGGTAGCCCCAACCAGCAGCAGCGCTGTCATTGCCGTAGCCACTGCCAAAGCCTTCACCGAAACCCGGCTGGGAATTGTCGGTAGCGGAACCGTTCTCTGCTGCGGCGGAGCCCTCAGCGGAATGCTCCGGCGCCGGATTGTTCGGGTTGAAATCAGAGCCAAAGCCGCTGCCGAAGCCGCCGCCAAAACCCTGGTTAGAAGGATCGTTGTTGTCGCCGTTTTCGCCGAACTGGTTGGGGTTAGTCATCGCTCGGTTGTCCTTTCACAGAGAAAATCGCAGAGCAGTACACAAACGTGTAATTTTTACTTCTCCGAAGGTACCTGAGATCCGGCTCACTGGCAGCGCTCATTGGGGAACGCGCCCCATAACGCTGAAAACCACCCTTAGCCCCAAAACAGGAAAATCCCCCGCCGAAGGCGAGGGATTCACGGATGAACGCTTAGGCGTGCTTGGCCTCAACGCGCTTGATGGCTTCAGCGGCCACCTTCTCCTGGATGCCCATGTCGAGCTCCGAGGTAAAGCCCACGCAGGAGCAGTTGATTTCACCAAGGACGTAGGTGTCCTCGCCGTTCTCGCCGTCTGCCAGCATGAAGTCCGCGGTCCAAATCAGCGGGATGTTGTCGCCACCGAGCTTCTCGGCGATGACTGGGCGGACTTCAGCGAACATGTCGACGAGCTCCTGCCACTCCTCCGGCTTCTGGTAGGTGTACTTCGCACCGGAGAACAAAGTGGCGGAGAAGGCGTCGCCGCCCTCAGCCGGCTTCTTGTGCACCACGAAGACTGGGTCTGGGCCGACGAGGAGGATGCGGATCTCGCCTTCAACGATGCGTGGCATGAAGCGCATATCCACGAGCATGCCGTTGTCGCCGATGATGTACTGGTCGCAGAAGTCCATGAATTCGCCGAGTTCGCGCTCCTCGGTGTGGTTGTCCACAGCCTCGGTGCACTTGATCTTGGTGTCGAGCGGCAGTGCGGTGCCCGGCTCGACGGACTCGGCCAGCTTTTCGTCAGCCAAGCGCACACGCCAGATGCCGGAGCCAGTGGAACCACGGTTCTGCTTGAGCACGCGCTCGCCGTAGGACAGGGAGGTCGGGAAGGTGTTGTGGAAGGACTCGACGTCGTAGTAGGCAGCGGTGTCGGACGGCACAAGGTCGGTGTCGTTGAGCTTGACCAAGGCGTCCTTAGCACCGTAGGCCATCATCTCGTACGGGGTGGACATGCCCACCAGGCCGGCCTCAGACAGCTTGGTGAGCAGGTCGAAGTAGCCCTTCTCGCCGCCCGGAATGTTGCCCGGGTTGACGCGGGAAATGTAGGCATCGAAGTTCTCGGACACGTACTCGAAGAGCTTCTCGGACCACTCGGGGCGGTAGAAGACTACTTCCGCGTGCCAGCCAGCATCCTTGATGCTGTCGACGATGGGCATGGTGTCCTTGCGGTGACCGTTGAACTGCTTGTCGGATCCGCCCTCGACCTCGAAGACGACGATTGCCTTATGCACAGCGATTCCCTTTCGTTGGGTTTTATGGTGGGGTCACCTCCTAAAATAACCCAGGTTTGCATCGTGCGCTGAACAAGCATTTTTCACTAAAAGGCGTGCTCATCCGCCCCGCAAAGCTCCTGACCAGCACTCTTGTTATAACCAGTGCCTGTGCCGTGGAAAATACCACTAGATAAATGTATCCAACACCACAAAAGATTCTCTTGAGTGACCACTTACCAGCGAAGCGCGCTAAGGTTGAAACGACCGTCCCCCTCTCAACGAGAAAGGTAGGTGGACCGTGGCCGAATTCGACCCGAATCCCCCTTTCCAGGAGTACGCGCACCCTGAGCGTCTCGTTTCCGCCCCGTGGCTGTCCGCGCGTCTGGGCGTCAATGGCCTACGCGTCATCGAAGTCGATGAGGATTCCCTCCTCTACGACATTGGCCACATCCCAACCGCCATCCGCATTAATTTCCAAACGGAACTGCTCGATAGCACCACGCGAGACATCATCGATGAGGAAGCTTTCACCGAGCTCCTTCGCTCCAAGGGTATTGAGCGCGAGGACACCGTCATCCTGTATGGCGATAAATCTAACTGGTGGGCAGCCTTCGCCCTGTGGGTCTTTGAACTATACGGCCACCCGGACGTCCGGCTGCTCGACGGCGGACGTGACGCCTGGATGTCTGAAGAACGCGATACCTCTTTCATGGTGCCCGAGCCCACCACCTCCTCCTACCCCGAGGTCACCCGCGACGATTCCGCACGCGTCTTCGTTGACGAACTGCGCTCCTCAAAAGCAACGCTGGTAGATACCCGCAGTCCGGAGGAATTCTGCGGCGAGGCCACCCGCGAATCCGGCAATGGCGAGTCGCCCTACGGCACCACGATGACCTATGGTCACATCCCCGGTGCGGCGAACCTCGAATGGGACCGCGCCGTCTACCCCAACAGTTGCTTCCGCGCGCTCAGCGAGCTCAAAGTCAACTACGGCGAGCTCGAGCCCGCGACCGAGACTATCCTTTACTCCCACGTTGGCGCCCAGGCAGCCCACACGTGGTTTGTCCTTAAATACCTGCTTGGCTTCGACAACCCGCGCGTCTACGACGGTTCCTGGGCCGAATGGGGCAACATGGTGCGTATGCCGGTTGAGCGCTAACAACACGCCGAAATGAACCCGCATCTTTACCGGTGCGGGTTTATTTTTTGACACGAAACCAAGATGTGACGGTATCCTCATGTTTTGGTGTGCAAGAATAGTACGCAGTCCTATCAGAAATCATGGAGGAGGGTTCCTGCCGTGGCAGTTGAAACCAAGAACATCACCAAGGTCCTCGTGGCCAACCGCGGTGAGATTGCGGTCCGCATTATCCGTGCGGCCCGCGACGCGGGCATTGCATCCGTAGCCGTCTACGCAGAGCCTGACGCCGATGCCCCATTCGTCACGCTTGCGGACGAAGCCTTTGCCCTCGGCGGCCAGAACTCCGCAGAGTCGTACCTCGACTTCACCAAGCTTCTCGACGCCGCCTCCAAGTCCGGCGCCGACGCCATCCACCCCGGCTATGGCTTCCTCTCCGAAAACGCCGACTTTGCCCAAGCTGTCATCGACGCCGGCCTGACCTGGATCGGCCCCTCGCCGCAATCGATTGCGGACTTGGGTGACAAGGTCACCGCCCGCCACATTGCTGAGCGAGCCGACGCCCCTATGGCCCCGGGCACCAAGGATCCCGTTGCCAGTGCGGAGGAGGTCGAGGCCTTCGCTGACGAGCACGGCTTGCCGGTTGCCATCAAGGCCGCCTTCGGCGGCGGTGGCCGCGGCATGAAAGTGGCCCACACCCGCGAGGAAATCAAGGACCTCTACGAGTCCGCCACGCGTGAGGCCGTCACCGCTTTCGGCCGCGGCGAGTGCTTTGTGGAGCGTTACCTGGATAAGGCCCGCCACGTCGAGGCCCAGGTTTTGGCTGACCAGCACGGCAACGTCGTTGTTATGGGAACCCGCGATTGCTCCCTACAGCGCCGCTTCCAGAAGCTCGTCGAAGAAGCCCCTGCTCCATTCCTTACCGATGAGCAACGCGCCTCCATCCACGAGTCAGCAAAGCGCATCTGCCGCGAGGCCGGCTACTACGGCGCGGGCACCGTGGAGTACCTCGTCGGTTCTGACGGTCTCATCTCCTTCCTTGAGGTCAATACGCGCCTTCAGGTGGAACATCCCGTTACCGAGGAAACCACCGGCTTCGATCTGGTTCGCGAGCAGTTCCGCATCGCCGAAGGCCGCGAGCTTTCCGTCTCCGAGGACCCAACTCCGCACGGCCACGCCATCGAATTCCGCATTAACGGCGAAGACGCCGCCGCAGGCTTCATGCCGGCCCCCGGAACCATCGTCTCCTACTCCGAGCCTTCTGGCCCCGGTGTCCGTATGGACTCCGGCGTGCGTGAAGGTTCCGTCATTGGCGGCCAGTTCGATTCCATGCTGGCCAAGCTCATCGTCTGGGGCCCGGACCGCGCCACCGCCATTGAGCGTGCCCGCCGCGCCCTGTCTGAGTATCGTATCGAGGGCCTGCCCACGGTTATCCCCTTCCACCAGGCAATCCTCACCGATCCTGCCTTCACCGCCGAGGACGGCAACTTCACGGTCTACACCAAGTGGATCGAGGAAGAGTGGGTCAACGAGCTGCCCGAGTACACCGACACCGCCGACGTTCCCGAGGACGACGAACAGGATGCCTCCCAGAAGTTCGTCGTCGAGGTCGGCGGCCGCCGCATCGAGGTGGCCCTGCCGGGCAACCTGCTCTTGGGTGGTGGCAACAAGCGCAAGAAATCGAAGAAGCGTCGTGGAAAAGGCGCGGCGGCAAACGTGTCCGGTGACGCTGTGACGGCACCGATGCAGGGCAGCGTCATCAAGGTCGCCGTCGAAGAGGGCCAGGAAGTAGAAGAAGGTGAGGTCGTCGTGGTGCTCGAGGCCATGAAGATGGAGAACCCTGTCAAGGCCCACAAGTCCGGCACCGTGACCGACCTCAAGGTGTCCACCGGCACGCAGATCAACAAGGGCGAGCCGATCCTGGAGATCAAGTAGTTCGCTAATGCGTCTCTGCCGGCAGAGAACAGCGCAAAACTGCGACAAACCTTGCCTCGATTAGCACTGTTAAATACTCTTTGACGTGATGCCCCGGTGGAGCTCTGCTCCGGGTTACTTACCCGCTGAGTACTACTTACCGGGGTGCTGATTTGTCGCTCCGGGGGATGCAGCAGTAGCGCATCAGGATTGCGCCACCCACTCCCCTCGAACCGCTCAGTGAGTTCCTAAATTACGAGATCAAGTAGCCTCGGAAGGCATGAGCGTTAACGATTCTGAGTTCGGCGTACGGTTGGCCAAGGAGCACGACCGTACCTACCTCTCCCGCCTCCTTTTCCTCGCCGATGTCCTCGGTGACGAGGACGCCCATATCGGGGATTTCCACACGCCTGACGTGGGAATATACGTCGATGAATGGTCTCCCCATGTCGATGGCGGCGTCATCGCCGTCTCCAGCCACCGGGTCCCCGTCGGTGGTGCGTGGCTGCGCTATTACACCACTGAAGCCAAAGGCGCTGCCTACACCGGCAATCCGGAGGCTGATCCTTTTGATGAGTCTCAGTGGGCCACGGACCTCGATCCGGAGGAGATCCCCGAGCTCTTCCTCGCTGTGGAATCACGGTACAGGGGCTTAGGCGCTGGACGACGCCTCCTGCGCAACACCTGCGACCTCGCCGAGGCACAGGAGGCGCCCGCCGTATCGCTATGGATTGAGCCGGAGAACACCAGCGCTCGCAAGCTGTATGAATCCGAAGGTTTCGTCGACATCGATGTCCCGGGCCGCCCGGATGCCCACGTGATGCTCAAGCGTTTCTAGCATCACAAGCCTGCAAAGGGTATCGACTATACTCGACACTTCCTCGGTTTCTTCTAGAAGTGTCGACTATACTCGACACTATGGCTGACCTTGTTCCTCGCCCAAGCTATCTTGCAAAATTGCACGCGATCGAGGATCGCGACCTTGTGCGTATAGTCACGGGTGTGCGTCGCTGCGGAAAGTCCGCACTGCTTTCCTTATATCGACAGGATCTCCTCAACTCGGGAGTGCCTGCTGAGGACATTCTCGTCATTAATTTTGAGGACGCGCGTAATGATCGACTCCGTGAGCCACAGGCCTTTCACACTTTCGTCGAAGACGCCCTAGACCAAGGGCTTCGCTATCTCCATGTCGACGAAGTGCAAGAGCTCGAAGACTGGGCACGAATCATTAACTCGCTAAGACTCAATGATGAGCTCGAGATCACTCTCACTGGTTCGAATGCCTCGATGTTTGCTGGCGAATCCCTTACATATCTTGCCGGCCGCTACATAGAGCTTCGAATGCTCCCCTTGTCATTGAGCGAGTTCGCTGCCTTCACCCATCGTGAAAAGTCATCGCCAACGATACCAACTGCCGAAGACTTTTCGGCGTGGATGCGAATCGGCGGGTTCCCTGCAAGTGTGCTGGCAAACGATGTCGGAGTTGCCTCAGATTTTAATCGTGCGCTTTTCGATTCAATTTTTACCCGAGACATCGCTCTTCGTGGCCAAATCCGTGATACATCAACGTTCCTACGGCTTGCTCAGTTCATCTTCGATAATTCTGGTTCAGAACTATCCACCCGCCGAATCCGGGGAGTCCTTAAGGCAGATGGATACGCTAGCTCCTCTGAAACCATCGATCGCTACCTCGAGTTGATGGAGGACGCCCACCTGCTATACCGCTGTCGCAGCCGTGATACTGAGGGAAAACAATGGCTGCGAAGCAACGGTAAGTACTACTTCGTAGATCCAGGATTACGTAATGCCGTACTTGGTTCCCGTGATTTCAACCTGGGCCACGACCTTGAGAATATGGTGTTTCTCGAGCTTCTTCGCCGAGACTATGAGGTGTCCACTGGCTCAGCCCCAGACGGGGAAATAGACTTCATCGCAACTCGTGGGGATGACACTTTTTACGTGCAGGTAGCTTACGCCACCTCAGAACCTTCTACACTGGAACGAGAATTAGCCCCGTTCGCGCATACCCCGGCTGGCTCACGCTGCATACTCATCACGCTAGACCGATTTCCACCGCCGACAGGCCACGTCCAGTGGGTCGATGGCCTTGCGTTCCTGGCCGGACAAGACCTAGCCCCTTAAATACAGAAAGTAATCCCTCCTGCTTGGATGTTCTATCTAAGCAGGAGGGATTAGCGGCTTTTCTAGTTGATGACGGCGATGAGGTCGCCGCCCTCAACCTTGGTTGCGGCGCCAATGGCGACGCGCTCGATGGTGCCATCCTTGGTGGCGGAGATGGAGGCTTCCATCTTCATGGCCTCGATGACGGCGATTTGATCGCCGGCCTTGACCTCGTCACCAGGCTTGGCGGTCGGGTTGACCACGCCAGCGAACGGTGCGGCCACGTGGCCATCGTTGGACGGGTCAGCCTTCTCCACGGTGGCGACGGTGGACTCGACGTTGTTGTCGCGCACCTTGAGCGGGCGGATCTGGCCGTTGACGTTGAGCACCACGTTGCGGATGCCCTTCTCGTCCGGCTCGCCCATAGCGTCAAGACGCAAGGTGATGGGCTTAAGGTCCGCACGGTCGTTGGAGCCCTCCGGGAAGTAGTGAACGATGTAGTCTTTTCCTTCTTCCAGACCGTAGAGGAAGACGGTATCCGTCAGCGCCTCGGTATTGCCAAAGGTGCGGCGGAACTCGTTGAATTCCTCGAACTGCTTCGGGAAGAGTAGGCGATTCAGGCTGTCACGACGCTCAGTAGAATCATCCGAGGCCAAGTGTGCCTTCTCTTCTTCCGGAACCGGCTTCACGGTGACGTCGCCAGGCGCGCGGCCTTCGAGGACCTTGTCGCGCAGCGGCGGCCAGCCGCCCGGAGGCGTACCAAGCTCACCGCGCAGGAAGGCGATGACGGAATCCGGAATGTCGTACTTGGTGGGATTAGCCTCAAAGTCAGCCGGGTCCACGCCAGCGCCCACGAGGTGCAGGGCGAGGTCACCGACCACCTTGGAGGACGGGGTCACCTTGGTCGGGCGGCCGAGCATCTCGTTCACCGCTGCGTAGGTGTCCTCGATGATCTCGAAGCGATCCTCCAAGCCCAGCGCGGTAGCCTGCGCGCGCAGGTTGGACAGCTGGCCGCCCGGAATCTCGTGGCGGTAGACGCGGCCGGTCGGTCCCGGAATACCCTTCTCGAACGGGTGGTAGAGCTGGCGTACGGCCTCCCAATACGGCTCCAGGTCGGAGACCGCCTTGAGGGAGATGCCGGTATCACGCGAGGAGTTCGAGAACGCCGCGATGATGGCGGACAGCGAAGGCTGAGAGGTAGTTCCCGCCAGCGGAGCGGAGGCTCCATCCACGATGTCGGCGCCGGAAAGCGCTGCCGCGTAGTAGGTAGCCAGCTGGCCACCAGCGGTGTCGTGCGTGTGCACGTGAACCGGCAAGTCGAATTCCTTGCGCAGAGCCATAACCAGCTTAGATGCGGACTCCGGGCGCAGCAGGCCCGCCATGTCCTTGATGGCCAAGACGTGGGCGCCGGTGTTGACGATCTCCTCGGCCAGCTTGAGGTAGTAATCCAGCGTGTAGAGCTTCTCATCTGGGGAGCACATGTCGCCGGAGTACGCCATGGCAACCTCGGCCACGGTGGTGTTGGTTTCCAGGACGGCGTCGATAGCCGGGCGCATCTGGGTGACGTCGTTCAGCGCGTCAAAGATGCGGAAGACATCGACTCCGGACTTGGCTGCTTCCTGGACGAAGCCATTGCAGACATCATTGGAGTACGGCGAGTAGCCAACGGTGTTGCGGCCGCGCAGCAGCATCTGGATGTTCTGATTCGGCATAGCCTCACGCAGCAGGTCCAAGCGGACCCACGGGTCCTCCTTGAGGAAGCGCATGGCCACGTCGTAGGTGGCACCGCCCCATGCCTCCACGGAGTACAGTTCCGGGGTCATGCGGGCTACGGCCTCAGCGGCCGTAACCAGCGCAGTACCGCGCACGCGGGTGGCCAGCAGGGACTGATGGGCATCGCGGAAAGTGGTATCGGTGACCGCCAGGGCGTCCTGCTTGCGGATCTTTTCAGCCCACTTCTTCGGGCCGAGCTCCAGCAACTCATCGCGGGAACCGCGTGGCAGCTCGGAGTTAAAGTCCAGATCCGGCAGCTTATCGAAGGGACGCAGGGTGGTCGGGCGCTCGCCGTTCGGCTTGTTAACAGTCACGTCAGCGATGTAGTCGATGATACGGCCGGACTCATCGACGGCCGGCGGAGCCTTGAGCAAATCCGGGTGCTCCGGGATGAAGCTGGTGTCCACGCGGGTGTTGACAAAGTCCGGCTCGCGCAATAGCGCACGCAGGAAGCCGATGTTGGTGGCCACGCCGGCCACGGTGAACTCGTTGAGTGCACGCTGGGCGCGGGATACCGCCTGCTCGAAGGTGGCACCACGGCAGGTCATCTTCACCAGCAGGGAGTCGAAGTTCGGGGAGATCTCTGCGCCGACCGCCGTTGCACCGTCGAGACGCACGCCCGCGCCACCCGGCGAACGGTACTGAGTCAGCGTGCCGGTATCCGGGCGGAAGCCGTTGGAGGGATCCTCAGTGGTGATACGGCACTGCAGAGCCGCGCCGGTGATGTGGATGTCCTCCTGCTTGAGGCCCAGCTCCTCGAGGGAGAATCCCGCGGCAATCTGCATCTGGGACTTCACGATGTCAACGCCCGTGACCTCTTCGGTCACGGTGTGCTCCACCTGCACACGCGGGTTCATCTCGATGAAGACGTGATTGCCCTTTTCATCGACGAGGAACTCAACAGTACCGGCGCCTTCGTAGTTGATGTGCTCGCAGAACTTCACGGCGTCCGCACAGATGCGGTCACGCAGCTCCGGGTCCAGCGTCGGGGCCGGGGCGATCTCCACGACCTTCTGGTGGCGGCGCTGCACGGAGCAGTCACGCTCATACAGGTGCATAACGTTGCCCTGCGAGTCCGCCAGAATTTGCACCTCAATGTGCTGCGGGCGAATCACCGCAGTCTCAAGGTAGACGTGGCCGTCACCGAAGGCGGCCTCCGCCTCGCGGGATGCCTCCGCACACTTGGTCTTCAGTTCTGCTTCGTTCTCAATGAAGCGCATACCGCGGCCGCCACCGCCGGCAACTGCCTTTACGAAGACGGGGAACTCAAAGTCCTTGGAGTATTCCGCCAGCTCGTCGACGTCCGTCGAGGGCTTCGAGTCCTTCAGAGTCGGCAGACCCGCCTCCTCGGCCGCAGCCACTGCGGCAGCCTTGTCGCCGGTCAGGTCCAGGGTCTCAGCGGTGGGGCCGATGAACTTAATGCCGTTGTCGCGGCATGCGCGGGCCAGATCGGCACGCTCCGAAAGGAAGCCATAGCCTGGGTAAATGGCATCCGCACCGGACTTCTTGGCGGCGCGAATAACCTCATTGATATCGAGATAGGCCTTGACCGGCTGGCCCTCGGTACCAATGCGCACTGCCTCATTGGCAAAGGCGCGGTGGAAGGAGTTGCGGTCTTCCTTTGGATAAATTGCAACGGTCTTGGAGCCGACCTCAAAGGCAGCGCGGAAGGCGCGCACGGCAATCTCACCGCGGTTGGCCACCAAGATCTTAGAGAAGGACTTGTGGGCGGTATCAGACACTGGGAGTGATCCTTTCAGATAAGCACAATACGAACTTAAGGATAGTGTCCGAGGCGACAACGCGGGCGGAAATCGACATATCGGTCAACAGATTTCGAATAGGTTCTCGCCAGACTCCTAGGCACACCCCTAGAAGACTCACCCCTTCATGAACAGCTCCCCTTCCCCATTACGTTGTTGGCAGTTCCGCTTGAAGGAACTCAGGATTCGTACTCCTAG
>ERZ1031113.42-NODE-42-length-67804-cov-16.064267_pt1 | contig 67804 bp, 80 predicted proteins | sample MGYA00518225_ERZ1031113 | MGnify/ENA primary metagenome ERZ1031113 (study PRJEB33718, sample SAMN03159751) | human skin metagenome | collected 2014-05-20 | study: EMG produced TPA metagenomics assembly of the PRJNA266117 data set (Human skin bacterial metagenome...
CTATCCTCTTCGTCGGCAGCGTCAGATGTGTATAAGAGACAGCCGTTACCGTCTCATCGACTTCCGTCGTACCGACAAGGACGGCATCCCTGCAAAGGTCGCTCACATCGAGTACGACCCGAACCGTACCGCTAACATCGCCCTGCTGCACTACGCAGATGGCGAGAAGCGCTACATTATCGCCCCGAAGGGCCTGAAGCAGGGCACCGTTGTCGAGTCCGGCCCGAACGCAGATATCAAGGTGGGCAACAACCTGCCGCTGCGCAACATCCCGACCGGTACCACCATCCACGCTGTGGAGCTCAAGCCGGGCGCTGGCGCTAAGCTGGCTCGCTCCGCTGGTGCCTCCATCCAGCTGCTGGGTAAGGAAGGCAAGTACGCAATCCTGCGTATGCCGTCCTCCGAGATCCGTCGCGTCGACATCCGTTGCCGCGCCACCGTCGGTGAGGTTGGCAATGCCGAGCAGATGAACATCCGCTGGGGCAAGGCCGGCCGTATGCGCTGGAAGGGCGTCCGCCCGACCGTCCGCGGTGTCGTTATGAACCCGGTCGACCACCCGCACGGTGGTGGTGAGGGTAAGACCTCGGGTGGTCGCCACCCGGTGTCGCCGTGGGGCCACAAGGAAGGCCGCACCCGCAACCCGAACCGTTACTCGAACAACATGATCGTGCGCCGTCGTCGCCCGAACAAGAAGCGCTAAGAGGAGGTAAACAATGCCACGCAGCCTGAAGAAGGGCCCGTTCGTCGATGAGCACCTCCTCAACAAGGTAGATGCTCAGAACGAGGCCGGCACCAAGCAGGTCATCAAGACCTGGTCTCGCCGCTCCACCATCCTGCCCGACTTCATCGGTCACACCTTCGCCGTCCACGACGGCCGCAAGCATGTGCCGGTGTTCGTCGAGGACTCCATGGTTGGTCACAAGCTCGGCGAGTTCGCACCCACCAAGACCTTTAAGGGTCACGTCAAGGACGACAAGAAGGGACGTCGATAAGCGATGAGTGACACCATCACCTCCGCATCCGCAACGGCTCGCTACGTCCGCGTTACCCCGATGAAGGCACGCCGCGTCATCGACTTGGTTCGCGGAAAGTCCGTATCCGAGGCACTTGCAATCCTGAAGTACGCTCCGCAGGGCGCCGCTAAGCCGGTTGCCAAGGTGGTTGCTTCCGCAGCTGCCAACGCTGAGAACAACTTCGGCCTGGATCCGCGCACCCTGGTCATCTCCGAGGCTTACGCCAACGAGGGTCCGACCATGCGTCGTTTCCAGCCGCGCGCACAGGGCCGCGCATTCATGATTCGTAAGCGCACCAGCCACATCACCGTGGTTGTCGAGAGCCAGAAGGAAGGGGCCAAGTAATGGGCCAGAAGATCCATCCTCACGGCCTACGTTTGGGCATCACTTCCGACTGGAAGACCCACTGGTTCGCCGATAAGGACTACGCGAACTACGTAGCCGAAGACATCAAGATTCGTAACTACCTCAACAAGGGCCTTGAGCGCGCCGGCATTGCCGACGTCGTCATCGAGCGCACCCGCGACCGCGTCCGCGTCGACATTCACACCGCCCGCCCGGGCATCGTGATTGGCCGCCGCGGTGCTGAGGCTGACCGCATCCGCCGCGAGCTCGAGAAGCTCACCGGCAAGATGGTTGCCCTCAACATCCTCGAGGTCAAGCAGGTTGACGCCAACGCAACCCTGGTTGCGCAGTCCGTCGCCGAGCAGCTGGTAAACCGCGTGGCTTTCCGCCGCGCAATGCGCAAGGCCATCCAGTCCGCTATGCGCCAGCCGCAGGTTAAGGGTATTAAGATCCTCCTGTCTGGTCGTCTGGGCGGCGCTGAGATGTCCCGCACCGAGCGCTACCACGAGGGTCGCGTTCCGCTGCACACCCTTCGCGCCGAGATCGACTACGGCACCGCAGAGGCCCACACCACCTTCGGCCGCATCGGCATCAAGGTGTGGATCTACAAGGGTGACGTCGTCGGTGGCGTGCGCGAGTCCGAACTGAACGCTCCGGCGCAGGGCCGTGGCCGCGGTGACCGTAACGGTCGTCCGCGTCGTGGTGGCCAGCGTCGTCAGCGCGCACAGCAGAAGCAGGAGGGCTAATCCATGCTGATTCCTAAGCGCGTCAAGTACCGTCGCCAGCACCGCCCGAACCGCTCGGGTGTGTCCAAGGGCGGTAACCGCATCAACTTCGGTGACTACGCCATCCAGGCTCTTGAGCCGGCGTACATCACCAACCGTCAGATTGAGGCCGCACGTATCGCCATCAACCGCCACGTCAAGCGTGGCGGTAAGGTCTGGATTAACATCTTCCCGGACCGCCCGCTGACCCAGAAGCCGCTCGGCGTTCGTATGGGTTCCGGTAAGGGCCCGGTGGAGAAGTGGGTTGCCAACGTTAAGCCGGGTCGCGTCCTCTTCGAGATGACCTACCCGAACGAGGAAACCGCCATCGAGGCACTGCGCCGCGCTGGTCAGAAGCTTCCGTGCAAGGTCCGCATCATCAAGAAGGAGGACCAGTTCTAATGGCTACCGGTACCCCCGCCCACGAGTTCCGTGAGCTCGACAACGCTGAGCTGGAGACCCGCCTGAAGGACGCGAAGGAAGAGCTCTTCAACCTTCGTTTCCAGAAGGCCACCGGCCAGCTGACCAACAACCGCCGCATCGGCACGGTTAAGCGCGACATCGCCCGCATCTACACCGTTCTGCGCGAGCGCGAGCTGGGCCTGTCCGTTGCTCCGGGAGCTGAGGCTTAATCATGAGTGAGGCAAACGTGAACACTAAGAAGGAAAAGGGCGCTCGCAAGACCCGCACCGGCATCGTTGTCTCCGACAAGATGGACAAGACCATCGTTGTCGAGCTCGAGGACCGCAAGCAGCACGCCCTTTACGGCAAGATTATGCGTACTAACAAGAAGGTTAAGGCGCACGACGAAGAGAACACCGCCGGCATTGGCGACCGCGTTCTCATCTCCGAGACTCGCCCGCTGTCCAAGGACAAGCACTTCCGTCTCGTCGAGATCGTGGAGAAGGCTAAGTAAAACCTAGCCCTCTTACGATGCACGAACCCCGGCACCCCACTCGGTGCCGGGGTTTTGCGATCCCAAGCGCGGTGCCATTGTGGTATCACTGAGATATGTCAATCAACCTGAGGCTTACGGAAGAGCAAGCGAAACATCTGACGCTGCTGGCTGGTCAGGCCGGTCTTTCTAAGCAGCAGTACATGGTGTCGATTATTGAGAAAGAATTCGAGAAGCTGGTAGCTAGAGACTACGTAGCCCGCCATTTTGCGGATATCTCTGAGTACCGTTCCGAACTACTAGAGCGTCTCAAGGATGCTTAAGGGCTAATGGACATCAGGCAGGTCTTCTCGCTCGAGGTAATCAAACCCTTGCTTGAAGAGTTAGGGTTTGTCGCCCGAGATTGGGGGCTGGTCGATGCTGCACTTCAACGTCCGTTTTCGACCTTTGGCGGACATGAGTTCTACCCAGATGCTTTTTCAAAGACAGCTGCGCTTATCTCCTCTATTGAAGACGGACACCCGTTTATTGATGGAAATAAGCGAGTAGGCCTCTACCTTGCAACGCTGATGCTGAAGGCCCACGGTCTCGATTCCTTTAGAGTCCCGGACGATGAGTTCTTCGACATTCTCTGTAGGAGTGCTCGGGGAGAACTTGATGTTGGAGAGATTGCAGCGCTGCTGCGACGCCATTTCCCTAGTACGCCAGGCTGGTCTTAGCGCTTGATGGACGCGATGACGATGCAGAACACGCTGAGCACCGCGCCCACCCCAAGTAGGAAAGTGCCGATGCGGTAGGGGGTAGCTGCTGTGGCGTCGATAGTGCTGTAGAGGTGGTTCCACACCAGCCAACCCGCTATGAGGACGAGGGCGCCGAGCGCTGAGTTCAAGCGCAGCCCGCGCGTGGGACGCTGGGTGGGGGAGAAGGCGTGGAAGGAGGCGTCGACAAGCGCGAGGCCAGCAACAACCACCGAGGTCCACGCAGCAACTGGCACCGGTAACAGAGCGCCGGCTCCGAGGATGACCGGCAGGATGAACGACACCGCAACGAGGGCAAAAAGAAGGCCATGCAGGATGGCTGTGCGCAGTGAATACGTCATAGTTGTCGCTCCTCCTTGGCCCGAGTGGTCACCACAACGAGTCCTTCTCTACACACGATGCTGTTCATAGAGCCCATAGTATCGAGGGAATGCATTCTCGATGCGCATTTCCACAGGTGCAGACCTGAGGGGCGGTGGATAGCCTGGCGCGGAGGACGTGGGTGGTCCGGGGCGGGGGAGAGCCCGTGGCGCAGACGCGTGATTTGGGGAAATGGGGTAGGGCATGGTTGAATATACGGGTTGCATATGGCCGGTCGGTGCAGTGCGATGCGTTTCCGAATCGCCGCACCGAGACCCTTCGACCGCTGTCAACAGCGCGTTCGTCGCACAACCTATGCCACGTAAGTAAGTAGACCAGGTGTGTCAAGGACGGAAATCTTGACGCACGTTAATCCAGGTCAGGAGACCCATAGTGATTCAGCAAGAATCGCGTCTGCGCGTCGCCGACAACTCCGGTGCACGAGAGATTCTCGTCATCCGCGTTCTCGGTGGCTCCGTTCGACGTTTCGCTGGCATTGGTGACGTTGTTGTCGCCACTGTCAAGGAAGCCACCCCGGGTGGCAACGTAAAGGAAGGCGATGTCGTCAAGGCTGTCGTCGTCCGCGCCAAGAAGGAGACCCGTCGCCCGGACGGCTCCTACATCGCATTCGATGAAAACGCCGCAGTTATTCTCAAGGGTGACAACGAGCCGCGCGGTACCCGCATCTTCGGCCCGGTTGCTCGCGAGCTTCGTGACAAGAAGTTCATGAAGATCGTTTCTCTCGCACCGGAGGTGATCTAGTCTTATGAAGATTCATAAGGGCGATATGGTGATTGTTATTTCGGGCCCGGACAAGGGTGCGAAGGGCAAGGTCATCGAGGCATACCCGAAGCGTGAGAAGGTCCTCGTTGAGGGCGTTAACCGCGTTAAGAAGCACGTTGCTAACTCCGCTACCGAGCGTGGCGCCGAGTCCGGCGGAATCGTAACCCAGGAAGCTCCGATCCACGTGTCCAACGTTGCGATCCTGGACTCCGAGGGCAACCCGACCCGCGTGGGCTACCGTTTCGATGAGAACGGCAAGAAGGTCCGCATCGCACGTAGCAACGGGAAGGACATCTAAAATGAGCGAGAACTACACTCCGCGTCTGAAGACCCGCTACCGCGAGGAAATCAAGAAGGCTCTCAACGAAGAGTTCAAGTACGACAATGTGATGCAGATTCCGGGCGTCACCAAGGTCGTTGTCAACATGGGCGTGGGCGACGCTGCCCGCGACTCCAAGCTGATCAACGGCGCTATCGAGGACCTCACCGCGATTACCGGCCAGAAGCCGCAGGTACGTCGCGCCAAGAAGTCCATCGCTAACTTCAAGCTCCGTGAGGGCATGCCCATCGGCGCACGCGTCACCCTGCGTGGCGACCGCATGTGGGAGTTCCTGGACCGTCTGCTGACCATCGCGCTGCCGCGTATTCGCGACTTCCGCGGTCTCTCCGACCAGCAGTTCGACGGCCACGGCAACTACACCTTCGGTCTTACCGAGCAGACCATGTTCTACGAGATCGACATCGACAAGGTGGACCGCCCGCGCGGTATGGACATCACCGTCGTGACCTCCGCTACCAACGACGAAGAGGGCCGCAAGCTCCTGCGCGAGCTCGGCTTCCCGTTCAAGTAAATAGCGCTTGAGGCAATCCCCCGGTACTCCGTGAAGGAGGTCGGGGGATTTTTGCGTCCAAAGGCTTATGGTTAGGTGAAGGCCCAGCTAGGTCTAACGCGGTGCAGGGGAGTACGATACAAACGTCTCTGAAATCTCAATCGTGCGAGGTAATCGATGTCCTTGAATGATGCTGCTGCGGCGGCCGTGACGAAGAAAGTCACGCTCCTAGATCAGTCCTTCTCCCGCTTTGCTGTCCGCTCTACCTTGGCAGGCGTGTACCTGGCCATCGGTACGGCGTTTGCGGCGGTGCTGGGGATGGGCGTCGAGAAGCATATGGAAGGCATGGGCTCGTTGGTCTTTGCCTGCCTGTTTGGCTTGGGCCTGTTTGCCATCGTCATTCTGGGCGCGGACTTGGCCACCGGCAACATGATGTATATGGTCTATGGCGCCGTGAACAAGCATGTGAGCTGGGGCAAGGGAATGTGGCTCTTGGTCGTTACCACCCTGTTTAATTTGGTGGGCGTCGTGCTCTTTGCCGCTGCCATGGGAATGTCAGCGAAGCTGGGCGGTATGGACCCGAATCACCTCATTGCCACGCTATCGATGGGCAAGCTGACCAAGGGTCCGGGCGGTATGTTCGTGGAGGCCATCCTGGCTAACTTCGTGGTCAACATGGCGATTGTGGGTGGCGTCTTTGCCAAGGACATCGTGTCCAAGTTTTTCGTCATCGTGCCTATCATTGCCTGCTTCGTGGGCTTGGGCCTGGAGCACGTGATTGCGAACTTCTGCCTCATGCTGCTGACTTTCTTCTGCGCCAGCCCGCTGCCGGAGGGCTTTACCCTCGGCGCGGTGCTGCTCAACTGGTCCATCGTGTGGGTCGGCAACCTTATCGGCGGCGGCTTCCTTATTGGTGGCGTGTACGCCTGGCTTAACTCCGGCCCGGAAGCGTACCGCGACTAAGCTCGCCCGAATAGAGGTTGAAGCGGTCCCCGCGGGCAAAGCCCACGAGCGCCATGCCGGTCTCCCGCGCGGTCTCAACCGCCAGCGATGAGGCGGCGGAGACTGCGACGAGCATGCCGAAGCCGGCCATCGCGGCCTTGTTGACGAGCTCGAAGCTGGCGCGCGAGCTCATCACCAGGATGAGGTCGCTGGCGGGGAGCATGTCCTCCATAAGCAGGTGGCCAATGACCTTGTCGGCGGCGTTGTGGCGGCCCACGTCCTCGCGGACGACGACAGGTTCGCCGTCAAGGGTAAACGCGCCCGCGGCGTGGATGCCGCCGGTCTTGCGGAACTGCTTCTGCTCCCGCTTGAGGGCATCGGGCAGCGTGGCGACGATCCCCGGATCCACCGGAACCTGCGGAATCTCGTAGCGCGATTGCTTCATGAGCGCCTCGATAGAGGAGGTACCGCACACGCCGCAGGCAGAGGTCGTCGTGGTGAGGCGCAGATCCGCGAGGGTAAGCGCATGGGGGTGGGCGAGCTCCACGTCGAGAAGGTTATAAGGGTTGCGGCCATCCACGGAAGCACCGGCACAGTAGCGGGCCTCGTGGACGTCGGTGACCTTTTCAATGTGGCCCTCGGAGTGGAGGAAGCCGTGGGCCAGCTCGACGTCGTGGCCGGGCGTGCGCATCGTCGTCGTAAGCGTCTGGCCGCCGACGCGAATCTCCAGAGGCTCTTCGCCGGCGACGGTATCGCCGCGGGTATCGACTTGGGTGACCTGGCCCTCCTCATCGAGGCGCACCTTGGTCACCGCAAAGGTGGCGTTGATGCGCCCGCTCATCGGTTGAGGGCCTCCTTCAAGGTGGCGATGTGAGCGCGGGCCTCGTCGACGTCCTTCGAGGCCAAACCGACTAAATAAGCCGTCAACGGGGCAGCGGGGCGGGATTGGGTATGGGCCACGTCTTTGGTGAGGTCAAGCAGCTCCTTGATGAGGGCGGTGGCGTCGGCGGGAGAGACGTCGACAAGCACTGCGGCCTCCTCAAGCCACTGGTGTGCCGTACGGATGGGGTCTTGTTCTTCACTCATAACCAACAATGCTAACGCGTTTTGGAAAACAGCATGTCAACGGGTAGAGTAAGCCGACGGACTTGCATTTTTCCTCATCCCGCGCCGAGAAAATGGTGCGCGAACAGCGGAAATGTGCCAAGCCGGAAGAATTGAACACATCTACTTTGTTGTAGGCCCCTCGCCGTAGATAGCGGACCGTTGTCTGTATCAAAGGGTGGCGAGCGCCTCACGGTATTGACCGTGGGGAGCGTGAGTAGCCCGAAATCACACGGAGAACGCTTTGGTGAGTTTAAGGGAACCGCAACGAGAAAGGTTACAGGTCACTCATATGACTATGACTGATCCTATTGCCGACATGCTGTCGCGCGTGCGCAACGCAAGTAATGCGCACCATGACACCGTGTCGATGCCTACCTCCAAGCTGAAGGCAAACATTGCCGACATCTTGAAGCAGGAAGGCTACATCGCTGACTACACCGTCGAGGGTCACACCCTGTCCCTCGAGCTGAAGTACAACAACCGCGAGCGCTCCCTGTCTGGCCTGCGTCGCGTGTCTAAGCCGGGTCTGCGTGTGTACGCAAAGTCCACCGAACTGCCGCAGGTTCTGGGCGGCCTGGGCGTGGCCATCATTTCCACGTCCCACGGCCTGCTTACCGACCGTCAGGCTCAGGAGAAGGGTGTAGGCGGAGAAGTTCTCGCCTACGTCTGGTAAGGGAGGATTGACACATGTCTCGTATCGGTCTAGCACCTATCGCCGTCCCGAAGGGCGTCGACATCACCATCAATGGCCAGGTCGTCAACGTGAAGGGGTCCAAGGGCACCCTCGAGGTTGAGCTGCCGGAGCCGATCACCGCAGCCGTCGAAGACGATGAGATCAAGGTCTCTCGTCCGGACGATGACCGCAAGAACCGCGCTCTGCACGGTCTGGCCCGTTCCCTGGTCAACAACGCCGTTGTTGGCGTGACCGAGGGCTACACCAAGAAGATGGAAATCTTCGGTGTCGGTTACCGTGTCCAGCAGAAGGGTAAGGACCTGGAGTTCTCTCTGGGCTACTCCCACCCGATCCTTATTAAGGCTCCGGAGGGCATCACCTTCGCTGTGGACGGCGCAACCAAGCTCTCCGTATCTGGTATTGACAAGCAACTGGTTGGACAGGTCGCCGCGTACATCCGCCGCCTGCGTAAGGACGATCCTTACAAGGGCAAGGGTATTCGCTACGACGGTGAGCAGGTCCGCCGCAAGGTCGGAAAGACGGGTAAGTAAGCAATGGCTAACACTGAAAACGCAAAGCGCACCCCGGTTGGCAAGGACATTTCCTCGCGTCGTCGTGAAGCACGCGCGCGCCGCCACTTCCGCATCCGTAAGACCCTCCGCGGCACCCCTGAGGCACCGCGTCTGGTCATTCACCGCTCCTCCCGCCACATGCACGTCCAGGTCATCGACGACCTGGCCGGCCACACCCTGGCTGCAGCTTCCTCCATGGAAGCCGATGTGCGCGCACTTGAGGGCGACAAGAAGGCCAAGGCTGCCAAGGTAGGCGAGCTCATCGCTGAGCGCGCCAAGGCCGCTGGCATCGAGCAGGTCGTCTTTGACCGTGCAGGCTACAAGTACCACGGCCGCGTTGCTGCGCTGGCCGACGCCGCTCGCGAAGGTGGTCTGCAGTTCTAATGATTAAGGCACACGGAAACATCAACGGAAGGAACGCCTAATGTCGGACCGTGAACAGCGTGACGGCGGACGCTCCGCCGAGAACAACAAGAACAACCGCGGTGGCAACGGCCGCCGCAACGATCGTCGTAACCACCAGGACAACGAGCGCGATAAGTACATCGAGCGCGTTGTGACCATCAACCGCGTCTCCAAGACCGTAAAGGGTGGCCGCAACATGTCCTTCACCGCTCTCGTCGTCGTTGGCGACGGCCAGGGCATGGTTGGCGTCGGCTACGGCAAGGCCAAGGAAGTCCCGGCCGCAATCCAGAAGGGTGCTGAGGAAGCTCGCAAGAACTTCTTCCGCGTCCCGATGATTGCCGGCACCATTACCCACCCTGTTGAGGGTCGCGACGCAGCTGGCATCGTCATGATGAAGCCGGCCGCTCCGGGTACTGGTGTCATCGCCGGTGGTGCTGCTCGTCCGGTGCTTGAGTGCGCTGGCGTGCAGGACATCCTGTCGAAGTCCCTGGGCTCCGACAACGCTCTCAACGTCGTCCGCGCTACCGTGGACGGCCTCAAGCAGCTGGTTCGCCCCGAGGAAGTTGCCGCACGTCGTGGCAAGTCCGTCGAAGAGGTCACGCCAGCCCAGATGCTGCGCAAGCGCGCAGGTCAGGAGGCATAAGCAATGGCTCTGAAGATTACTCAGGTAAAGGGCCTTGTGGGCACCAAGCCGAACCACCGCGCCAACATTGAGGCTCTTGGTCTCAAGCGCATCGGACACTCTGTTGTCAAGCAGGACACCCCGATCATCCGCGGCATGGTTCACAAGGTGCGTCACCTGGTCACCGTCGAAGAAGTGGCAGGGGAGTAAACCATGGCTGATATCATCAAGCTGCACGACCTGCGCCCAACCGCAGGAGCAAACAAGCCTAAGACCCGCGTCGGCCGCGGTGAGGCATCCAAGGGTAAGACCGCTGGTCGCGGTACCAAGGGCACCGGTGCTCGTAAGCAGGTTTCCGCTGCTTTCGAGGGTGGCCAGATGCCGCTGCACATGCGTCTGCCGAAGCTCAAGGGCTTCAAGAACCCGAACCACGTTGAGTACCAGGTAGTTAACGTTGCTGACTTGGCTGAGAAGTTTGCGCAGGGCGGCGACATCACCGTTGCTGACATCGCAGCTGCTGGCCTCGTTCGCGCTAACCAGCCGGTCAAGGTTCTGGGCAACGGCGACATCAACGTTCAGCTGAATGTCACCGCTGACAAGTTCTCCAAGTCTGCTGTTGAGAAGATTGAGGCTGCTGGCGGCACCGCCACCACCAAGTAAATCTTTTCTCGATTCGCGGAGAATCTAACTGCACCCTCCCATGGGCCACCGTCTCGGTGTCCTGCGGGAGGGTTGCGGCGTTTTCGCTCACGCATGGCCGCCGGGGGCGTGGTGTGCTGGAAGGCAACGAGGGCGCGGCTTCTCTCTGGGCGCTAAATGGTACTAGTGCCTTTTGAGGGGCACCTTATGGTCGGGTTGTTATGTGTTTACCTGGGGTTTCGTCGTGGGCGGGCTGCAAAAGGTACTAATGCCTTTTGAGGGGCACCTTATGGCTGAATTCTTATGCTGTGACCTGGGGATTTGCTGAACTGGTGCCGCAAAAGGCATTTCTTAGAAGGTTCCAATGCTCCGCTCCGGCTCTGCCAGCGCCCTACTTGGGTCCCGCTAGCGCCCTACTTGTGTCCCGCTGGTGCGCTTGACTCGCTGGTGTGCTGCAGGTGTTTCGCCAGTTCCCTGCTAGTGCCCGGCTAGCTTATAAATCCATGAGGTGATATATTTTCGTCTCAGGATTACTGTATGGCAGTTTAAGGAGAAGCTCATGACCTTCGTAAACCAGCTCGTCGCGGGTTTTATAGCCACCGTTATGTCGTTGTTCGGCCTCGCCGCACCGCTCGATAGCAATGGTGTTCATTCCCAGGCCCCGACCGCCCACGTGGCGAATGCCACCGCCGGTGATAACGCGCCGTCTGCGCAGCCGGGTGAAGAGCTGAGCCCTCAGAAGGCTGTGGAGCGCGAACTGTTCCTCGTCACCGAGGAGCTGGGCCACGAATTCATGACTATTCGCTTTGAGGGCACTACGACCGCCCACATTATCTTCCTTGAGTCCTACAATCCGGAGACCGACCAGCCAGCTGTTGACCGCATGATGAAGTCCCTGGCCGACAACGGCTTCGTGCGCGTGGACGCAGTCGCGTAACCCCTCCTGAATGTAGCAAGACCCCCATGGCCAGGGATGAGCTCCTGGTGATGGGGGTCGGGCTGTTTAGCAGCCCATCTTAAGCGTCGTTGACCGTCTTGTCGTAGAGGGTCGGGAAGCGGTTGTCTGGGTCGGCCACCGCCTTGATGCGTTCGGGTAGTTCGCCGCCGTAGAGTGACGCGAACTCTTCGGGGGAATAGAAGGCCTCCGAGTAAAGAGACTTGTGGCCGCCAAGTTCGCTGACCTTGGCCTCAATAATGCGGTTGAAGGCGCCATTGCCGGGAGCAGTCGGGTCGACGTGGTTGCCCTCCACCCCTGACCAGAAACCAACGTTGACCCAAGTCTGGCCTGGCAATAGCGGGTAGAGCGGCCAGGGATCGGGGGAATCAGCCGCGATATCGCCGGTGCCGATGAGACTTTCTACCCCGTCGCGCAGGCGGATCGGGCACAGCCACACCGGTTGGATATCGGAGGCCTGAAAGAACCAACGCAGAAACTCCGGCAGATTCTCCGGAGTGACCTCGATGTCTTGCACTACCCGCTCGCCGCGGGGCAGGCCCTTGGGCTTCTTAATAAAGTTGTACTCGAGCTCGTACTTGCGGTCCAAGCGCACGATCTTCCAGTAGAAGGAACTGCGCCGTAGCTCACGCGGCCAGACTTTACGCACTCGCGGGTTCTGCGCGCCGAATGCGCGGGAGCACCAGAACCAATCGGTGTCCCAGCGCCAGATGTAATCGCGGATTGCTAGTCGGTCGTGGCGGACGCCGTGGGCGTGCTGGAGGCTGCGGTAGAAAATTTTGTCTCGAGTGTAGTCCGAGGTGGGCCCCTCCTCATCTGTGAAGCGGGCCATGACCAGGTACGCCTCTTTCGGGGAGAAAACCACTCCATCGAGCCCGTCGACCGTGTGGCCATCGTAGGAGTGGGTCCGGGAGACGTCGTCAAGCGTGCGGGACAGTGCTTCAAGGTTGTTGAAGCGCACTTCCCGCAGCTCCACGTAGGGTTTCACCTCCCGCAGCTCAATCTTCAGGCGCACCGCGTATCCCAGGGAGCCGTAAGAGTTGGGGAAGAGGCGGAAGAGGTCGACGTTCTCCTCGCGTGAGCAGGTGACAATCTCCCCGGTTCCGGTAAGAACGTCCATCTCCAGCACCGATTCATGCGGTAGGCCGTCGCGAAAGCTGGTGGATTCCACGCCCATACCGGTCACGGCGCCGCCGAGCGTGATGGTTTTCAGCTGCGGCACCACAAAAGGCATGAGCCCATGCGGCAAGGTGGCATCGACTAGGTCTTCGTAGGTGCACATGCCCTGGACCTCGGCGGTCTGCGCGATGGGGTCTACCTCAATGACACCGGTTAGGCCGGAGACATCGAGCCCCATCTGCTCGCCGCTGCGGCCGCGGAAGAGATTCGAGGTTTTCTTGGAAAGGCGGACGCGCTTATCCTTCGGCACGGCGCGGAAGCTACGCAGGAGCTTATCGACGCCTTGCTCGTGCGCCTTCCAACCCACCGGCGGGATCTCCACGGCGTCGACACTGCGGTGATTGCTGATTTGGTTAATGAGACGAGACACCATATTTTCCTCCTAGAAACGCGAATCTTCCCACCAGCGGCGTTCAGGAACACCAGCGCGGGAGCCGGCGTCCCCCAGCTTGACGCCTAGGAAGTGGTAGAGGTTGATGATGTTGTGCTCGAAGCCCCACTCGGACCCTGCCATGTAAATGGCCCATAAACGTGCAGTGGGCAGGCCCACCAGGGAGCAGGCCTCCTCCCACGTCTCTTTGAGGTTCTCGCACCAATCGTGGAGCGTGCGCATGTAGTCGAAGCGCAGGGACTCGGTATGCACGACTTCAAATCCGGCGTCCTGCATGCACTTGGTGATGGTGCCGGAGCCGGACAGCTCGCCATCGGGGAAGATGTAGCGGTCGATGAAGCCGCCCTTGGGGGTTTTGTGGTTATCCGGGTAGGTAATGCAGTGGTTGAGCATGAGGCCGCCGGGTTTCAGCTTGCCGTTAAGGAAGCGGAAGAAGTCGGGGTAGTTCTTGACGCCGATGTGCTCGAGCAGGCCGATGGCAGAAATGGCGTCGAAACCTTCCTCTGTGACATCGCGGTAATCCATGAAGCGGATTTCGGCGAGGTCCTCGAGGCCTTCTTCCTTAATCTTGGCTTGGCCCCACTCGGCCTGTTCCTTGGACAACGTCACGCCGAGGGACTTCACGCCACGCTTGGCTGCATAGCGCACCATGCCGCCCCAGCCGCAGCCAACGTCGAGGTGGCGGTCGCCTTCCTTGAGCCGCAACTTGTCGAAGATAAGGCGGTATTTGTTCTCCTGCGCCTCATCGAGAGTGGCATCGGGGGAGGGGTAGTAAGCACAGGTGTAGGTCATGGAGTCGCCGAGGAAGAGCTCGTAGAAATCGTTGCCCACGTCGTAGTGGTCGGAGATAACATCGGCATCGCGCTCTTTGGAGTGTTTGGACAAGCCCTCGTGTACCTTGCGGCGCAGCCACGAGGCGCGTTCAACCTCGGGAACCGGTTGAATCTGGAACGCGCCCAGGGACGCCAGCGAGCGCACCACGCGCGCAAGAGTTGCGGGATCGGGTTTGGTGAACTTGTCGTACATGACATGGAGGGCGTTAAAGATTCCGTAGGGGTGTGCTGGATGCTCGCCCTCAACCGTGATTCCATCGGTAACGTACGCGCGGGCGAAGCCAACATCACCCGGGCGGGTAGCGATATAAGCCAAGCCTTGAAGACTATTGATGCGCACTGTGAACTTCGCCGAGGCCGGCCCTGTGGCGGAACCATCGAAGGCTTCCCAACGGAAAGGGTTGGGATGTGGGACGAAAGCATCGATAATCTCCGCCACGGTCATAGGCGTAAATCGAGTACTCATAAAACTACATACTTCTTTCGCTTCATCGTCAGGCTGATACAACACGGCCGTACTCCGAGGCGCCCCGGGCGTCGCGGGAGAGGTCGAAGAGGAGTAGGTCACCTTGTAGTGACATTGCCGGAAGGCAACACAGACCATGGTAGGCCGGAATAGGGAATACCGCTAAGGACGAAACTATTTCCAGTAGGCAGAGGTGTCAGCCATCGACGGAATTACTGTCTGAGAGCTTCCGTGGGGTCTAAGATGCGCCCACTGTGCTGTGAATTCGGAGGGGTTGATGTGGAGAAAGAGCGCGCGGCTGGTAGGGTAATGGGGTCAAAAGTGTTCAACCGTTCCTATGACGTGCCTGAAAGGGCTCTCATGCAGTAGGAACAGATGAGTTCCACCTCCGTGCGCGGCAGTTACGGCCCGCAGTTTAAGCGCGGTAGGCCAGGAGGATTGAGTAGTGTCCGCCATTTTGCAGGCTTTTAAAGACGCCGACCTGCGTAAGAAGATCATCTTCACGATCGTTTTGATCATCCTTTACCGCGTTGGCGCGCAGATCCCGTCCCCGGGCGTTGATTACGCCACCATCGCTGGCCGTCTTCGCGAGCTGACGGAGGAATCCGGCAACCTTTACTCGGTGATCAACCTGTTCTCCGGTGGTGCGCTGCTGCAGTTGTCCATCTTCGCTATCGGCATCATGCCGTACATTACGGCGTCCATTATCGTGCAGCTGCTGACCGTGGTTATTCCGCACTTCGAACAGCTGAAGAAGGAAGGCCAGTCGGGCCAGGCCAAGATGACGCAGTACACGCGTTACCTCACCCTGGCGCTGGCGCTTCTGCAGTCGGCCGGCATCGTGGCCTTGGCGGACCGCGAGCAGCTGCTGGGACAAGGCGTGCGCGTTCTGGCGGAGGACCGCAACCTGTTCACCCTTATCGTCCTTGTCATCACCATGACGGCAGGCGCTATTCTCGTGATGTGGATGGGTGAGCTCATCACCGAAAAAGGCATCGGCAACGGTATGTCCCTGATGATTTTTGCTGGTATTGCCACGCGTCTGCCCACCGATGGTGTGAGCATCCTGCAGAACAACGGTGGTCTGGTCTTCGCCATGGTCGTTGCCGGCCTCATCTTCCTGGTTGTCGGTATTACCTTCATCGAGCAGGGCCAGCGCCGCATCCCGGTGCAGTACGCCAAGCGTATGGTAGGCCGCCGCCAGTACGGTGGTTCCTCCACCTACCTGCCGCTCAAGGTCAACCAGGCCGGCGTTATCCCGGTCATTTTCGCGTCCTCGCTGATCTACATGCCGGTGCTCATCACGCAGATCGTGAATTCCGGCTCCCCGGGTGTTTCGGATAACTGGTGGCAGCGCAACGTCATTGCTCACCTGCAGGCGCCGAGCTCCTGGCAGTACATCGTCCTCTACTTTGCGCTGACCATCTTCTTCTCCTACTTCTACGTGTCCGTTCAGTATGACCCTGCTGAACAGGCGGACAACATGAAGAAGTATGGTGGATTCATCCCGGGTATCCGCCCGGGCCGACCGACCGCCGAATACCTGGGCTTCGTCATGAACCGCCTGTTGTTCGTCGGTTCGATCTACCTGGCACTCATCGCCGTCCTGCCGAATATTCTTCTGGACTTGGGCATCGGTCGCGCTGGTGCCAGCGGAACCTCCGCGTTCGGTGGTACCGCCATCCTCATTATGGTCTCGGTTGCCTTGACCACGGTCAAGCAGATCGAGTCCCAGCTCCTACAATCCAACTACGAAGGACTGCTTAAGTAATGCGTTACGTACTCCTTGGCCCTCCCGGTGCCGGCAAGGGCACCCAAGCCGCTCTCCTCAGCGAGAAGCTCGGCGTCCCGCACATCTCCACCGGTGACCTTTTCCGCGCCAACATTGGTGAAGGAACCCCGCTCGGCGTTGAGGCCAAGTCCTACATCGACGCCGGCAAGCTGGTGCCGACGGATGTCACCGCTCGCATGGTGGAGGACCGCCTCAACGAGGATGACGCGAAGAATGGCTTCCTTCTGGATGGGTTCCCGCGCACCGTCGAGCAGGCAGACATCTTGGAGAAGCTGCTCGCCGACAAGGGCCTGAAGCTAGACGGAGTTCTCAACTTCGAGGTGTCCGAGGATGTCGTCGTTGAGCGTATGCTGGCCCGCGGCCGCGCTGACGATACCGAGGAGACCATCCGTACCCGCCTCGGTGTCTACCGCGACGAGACCTTCCCGCTCATCGAGCACTATGGTGAGGCCATCATCCCGATCCAGGCTGAGGGGTCCGTCGAGGAGATCAACGAGCGCGCGCTTACGGCGATGGGCAAGTAACTCCCTTCGCTATGGCTTTTCGACGACGCACGAGGACCATACCTGCCCGCACCGCGGGCGAGCTTGACGCTATGCAGGCAGCCGGTGAAATCGTCGGCCGCGCTCTGCAGGCAGTGCGCGCTGCCGCCGCTGTTGGTGTGAGTACGCTGGAGCTCGACGAGGTAGCGGAGCAGACCATTCGTGATGCCGGTGCCGTGCCCACCTTCAAGGGCTACGGCGGCTTTCCAGGTTCTATCTGTGCGTCCGTCAACGAGGTCATTGTCCACGGCATTCCCAGTAGCGATATCGTCCTTAGCGACGGTGACCTCATCTCCATCGATTGCGGCGCCACCCTCGATGGCTGGGTAGGGGATAGCGCGTGGACGTTTGGCGTCGGAAAGCTCAGCGCTGAGGCCCAGGCCCTGTCCGATGCCACCGAATGGGTCCTCCACGAGGGCCTCAAGGCCATGGTTCCGGGCAATCGCCTCACCGATGTCTCTGCTGCCCTCGAGCAAGCCACTTACGCTGCTGAAGACAAATTTGGCGTCGAGCTCTACATTGTCGACGGCTACGGCGGCCATGGAATCGGTCGTGAAATGCACGAAGAACCCTACCTGGCCAATGAAGGCAAAGCCGGTCGCGGCCCTATCATTCAAGACGGATCGGTTCTGGCCATTGAACCGATGCTTACTCTAGGTACGGAAGATAACGCCGTGCTTGGCGACGACTGGACGGTCGTTACCACCGACGGTTCCCTCGCCGCCCATTGGGAACACACCGTGGCGGCCACGGAGAATGGTCCCCGAATCCTGACGCAGCGCTACGCATAGGTAGGAATTTATGGCGGTAAGGTTTATACTTTTTGCCATGTCTAAAATTCGTTCCCACTCTGGTGCTCGTTCCCTACGCCGAGCAGCCGCAGCGGGCCTCGTGTCCGTCTCTCTTCTGACCGCTCCTGCTGCCAATGCGCAGGCTGCCCCATCCTTCGATACTTTGTCCTCCGACGTTCAGTCTCAGGTCGATAGCTTCCTGGGCCAAACGCGGGAGAGCGCATGGACGTCCCGCAACGATATTCTCGAGTCCCTTCGAGCTTCTAACCCGCAGGCAGCCGACGCGCTTCGCCCCGTTATCGACGGTGCCATCGAGCTGATCTTCCCGGGCCTTATCGAGCAGAAGAACGCGGAGATTCGCGCGGCACGCGAAGCTGAAGAGCGCGCTCACGCTGAGCAGGTGGCACGTGAAAAGGCCGCAGCCGAGGAAGCTGCACGTAAGGCTGAAGCCGAGCGCAAGGCCCAGCGCTTCGATACCGGCCCGTGCCCGGCCGATGCCCGCATTTGTGTCGACCGCAATGGCCACCGTTCCTGGCTGCAGGACGGCAATGGCAACGTCACCTACGTTGCTCAGGGTGTGTCCACCGGTAAGCCGGGCGAGGAGACCCCGGCCGGTACTTTCTACATCAACCGCAAGATCAAGGACGAGATCTCCTGGGAGTTCGGCGACGCTCCGATGCCGTACGCCATGTACTTCACCAACAATGGCCACGCCTTCCACGAAGGTTCCCCGGCTTATCAGTCCAATGGCTGCGTCCGCCTGACCCACCAGGACGCCGTACGCTACTGGAACGATGTGCCGATGGGCTCCAAGGTCTTCATCTACTAAGACGAGTGAGGGCACTCCTTCACACCGTATAAAAGTAGATTCTCACGCCCGTCGCCTAACCTAGGCGACGGGCTTTCGGCGTGTCATGGGTCATTTATAGAGTGTCCTGCGCTAGCGACATTTGGAAATGGCGTTGTCGCAGCGTATGCTTGAGAGCTGGTGTCTGCACGTCGTGCTTCCCAATGCTGGAGTACAGGCAGAGGACACCAGGCAGTAGACATCAAACATGCAGGTGAAGATGGGGACGTCGCCAAGCGCGGCGTACTCCCAACGCTCACCAGAAAAGTAGAGGTTATGGCTAAGGAAGGCGCAATCGAGGTTGAGGGTCGCATCGTCGAACCCCTGCCCAACGCAATGTTCCGCGTCGAGCTCGACAACGGACACAAGGTTCTTGCACACATCTCTGGCAAGATGCGTCAGCACTACATCCGCATCCTCCCGGAGGACCGCGTTGTTGTAGAGCTGTCTCCTTATGACCTGACCCGCGGACGCATCGTCTACCGCTACAAGTAAAGACAGTAAGCCTCCTTATCCACGGGACGCACTTGATGCGTCCCTTTCTACCTCAGGCTGCGATGGCCTGAGCCCGCACTGCTAAGCATGCCCACTGAATCCCCGGCTCGGCCCGGGGCGAAGCGCATGCGTGGTGGGGGACGGATGAGGAGAAAACCATCGTAACAACCCGAAAGGACTAGCCATATGGCACGTCTAGCTGGTGTTGACCTCCCGCGCAACAAGCGCATGGAGGTTGCTCTCACCTACATCTACGGCATCGGGCCTTCCCGTGCCAAGGAACTGCTGGAAAAGACCGGCATTTCTCCCGACCTGCGCACCGACAACTTGGATGATGACCAGCTGTCGGCGCTGCGTGACGTTATTGAAGCTACCTGGAAGGTAGAGGGTGACCTCCGCCGACAGGTTCAGGCTGACATCCGTCGCAAGATTGAAATCGGCTGCTACCAGGGCATCCGCCACCGCCGTGGCCTGCCCGTACGTGGTCAGCGCACCAAGACCAACGCTCGTACGCGCAAGGGTCCGAAGAAGACGATCGCAGGAAAGAAGAAGTAAAACATGCCACCGAAGACTCGTTCCGGCGCGCGCCGTAGTGGTCGTCGCGTCGTAAAGAAGAACGTGGCCGCTGGCCACGCTTACATCAAGTCCACCTTCAACAACACCATCGTGTCCATCACGGACCCGCACGGTGCTGTCATCTCTTGGGCATCCTCCGGCCACGTTGGCTTCAAGGGTTCCCGTAAGTCCACCCCGTTCGCAGCCCAGATGGCCGCTGAGAACGCTGCCCGCAAGGCAATGGACCACGGTATGAAGAAGGTTGACGTATTCGTCAAGGGTCCGGGCTCCGGCCGCGAGACCGCCATCCGTTCCCTGCAGGCAGCAGGCCTCGAGGTTAACTCGATCACGGATGCCACCCCACAGCCGCACAACGGCTGCCGTCCGACCAAGCGCCGCAAGGTTTAAGGGAAAGGAAGAGGTAAGAAAATGGCTCGTTACACTGGCCCCGCTACCCGCGTATCCCGCCGTCTTCGCGTCGACTTGGTCGGCGGCGATATGGCATTCGAGCGCCGCCCGTACCCACCGGGACAGGCTGGCCGCAACCGCATCAAGGAATCTGAGTACCTGCTGCAGCTCCAGGAGAAGCAGAAGGCAAAGTACACCTACGGTGTGCTGGAGCGTCAGTTCCGTCGCTACTACGCAGAGGCTAACCGCCTCCCGGGAAAGACCGGCGATAACCTGGTTATCCTGCTCGAGTCCCGCTTGGACAACGTAGTTTACCGTGCAGGTCTGGCACGCACCCGCCGCCAGGCTCGCCAGCTTGTCTCCCACGGTCACTTCACCGTGAACGGCAAGAAGATCAACGTTCCGTCCTTCCAGGTCACTCAGTACGACATCATCGATGTCCGCGAGCGTTCCCAGAAGATGGAATGGTTCGAAGAGGCCCAGGATCGCCTGATTGATGCCAACGTTCCGGCGTGGCTGCAGGTCGTCCCGGACACCCTGCGCATCCTCGTGCACCAGCTGCCCGAGCGCGCTCAGATCGACATCCCGCTGCAGGAGCAGCTCATCGTCGAGCTTTACTCGAAGTAAACTTTCTATATCTGATTCTTTACCCCTTCTACCGGCGTCATATAGCGGGCGCCGACAAGGAGAAATTCCATGCTTATTTCCCAGCGTCCTCAGCTCACCGAGGAATTCATCGACTCGTCTCGTTCCAAGTTCGTCATCGAGCCGCTCGAGCCGGGCTTCGGCTACACCCTCGGTAACTCGCTTCGTCGCACGCTGCTGTCCTCCATCCCGGGCGCAGCAGTAACCTCCATCAAGATTGATGGTGTACTCCATGAGTTCACCACTATCAACGGTGTGAAGGAAGACGTTTCCGAGATCATCTTGAACATCAAGGGTCTGGTCCTGTCCTCCGACTCTGATGAGCCGGTGGTCATGTACCTGAGCAAGGAGGGCCCGGGTGAGGTGACTGCAGGTGACATCCAGCCGCCGGCTGGCGTGGAGATCCACAACTCGGATCTGCACATTGCATCCCTGAATGAGTCCGCCAAGCTGGACATGGAACTCGTCGTCGAGCGCGGCCGCGGCTACGTCCCGGCTGCCGCTACCTCTGGGGAAATCGGCCGTATCCCGGTCGACCAGATTTACTCCCCGGTACTCAAGGTCTCTTACAAGGTCGAAGCTACTCGTGTTGAGCAGCGTACTGACTTTGACAAGCTGATCATTGACGTCGAGACCAAGAACTCGATTTCTGCCCGCGACGCTCTGGCTTCTGCCGGCGGCACCCTGGTCGAGCTCTTCGGCCTGGCTCGCGAGCTGAACACCGCCGCTGAGGGCATTGAGATTGGCCCGTCCCCGCAGGAGACGGAGTACATCGCTGCCTACAGCATGCCGATCGAGGACCTGAACTTCTCCGTCCGCTCCTACAACTGCCTGAAGCGTCAGGAGATCCACACCGTTGGTGAGCTCGCCGAGTGCACCGAATCGGACCTGCTGGATATCCGTAACTTCGGTCAGAAGTCGATTAACGAGGTAAAGATCAAGCTGGCTAACCTGGGCCTGGCTCTCAAGGACACCCCTGAGGACTTCGACCCGACCCAGCTCGAAGGTTACGACGCAGAAACCGGCGACTTCAAGGACCCGGCTTCTGAGGATTCCGAGTAAAGAATTCCGCTGAATCGTAACGGCGCTTGTGAAGCGCTCGTTGCGCGCTCAATTAATCCGCACACGAGGAGTACACAATGCCAACCCCTAAGAAGGGTGCCCGTCTCGGAGGCTCCGCTAAGCAGCAGGCTCACCTGCTGAGCAACTTGGCAGCTAGCCTGATCGAGCACGGCGCAATCAAGACCACCGATGCCAAGGCGAAGGTTCTTCGTCCGTACATCGAGAAGATCATCACCAAGGCTAAGTCCGGCACCGTTGCTGACCGCCGCGCTGTTCTCAAGCTCATCCCGCACAAGGATGTTGTTGCCTACCTCTTTGACGAGCTGGCACCGAAGTTTGAGAACCGTGAGGGTGGCTACACCCGCACCATCAAGCTGGAGAACCGCACCGGTGACAACGCCCCGATGTCTCAGATCTCCCTCGTTCTCGAGGAGACCGTGACCTCCGAGGCTAACCGCGCTACCCGCGCAGCTGCTTCCAAGCAGGCTGAGGAAGCTAAGGCCGAAGAGGCTGAGGCTGAATCCGCTGAGGAAGCAAAGGCAGAGGCAACCGAGGCAGAGGTCGAGGAGACCGCTGCTGAGGAGTCCGAGGAGAAGTAAACTTCTCTCGCCTTAACTAGGCCGCAGTACCACCTTAGGTGGGGCTGCGGCCTTTTGTTATGCTTTCTGGGCTATATAACCCCGACCAGAACGTATACTCTATGACCCCGCTGTTTACTGTGCTGTACGTAATCGGCATCGTCTCCGAGGCGATGACCGCTGCGCTGTCCGCTGGCCGGCAAAAGATGGATCTGTTTGGCGTCATCATGTTGGGCGCAGTCACCGCATTGGGCGGCGGCACGATCCGCGACATGGTGCTGGGCGCCTACCCGTTGACGTGGGTGGCGGAACCGCGCTTCCTCTTGGCCGTGGTGGCCGCCGCCGTCGCCACGGTTTATATGTCCTTCCTAATGCACTATTTCCGGCATGTATTCTTGCTTCTCGACGCCCTGGGCCTTGCGGTATTCAGTGTCCTTGGTGCTCAGAAGGCCTTGGAACATGGCCATGGGTTGGTTATCGCTGCCGTGGCTGCGGTGCTGACCGGTGTCTTTGGCGGTATTTTGCGTGACTTGTTGTCCGACCGTATCCCGCTGGTCTTGTCCGCCGAGCTGTACGCCTCCATTTCTGTTCTTGCAGCCTTTTCTTATGCGGGATTGATGGAGCTGGGGCTCAGCGATGAGGTCGCTGGCGTCGTGACGGTATGCCTAGCGCTGGCGCTGCGCGTGGCTGCGATCTACTTTGGATGGTCGCTGCCGGTGTTTGAATACCGGGGAGCCGAACAACCCATGGACCCGCGCCTGCGCTTGTCTGCCCGCATTGTTCGGGATGGCGCCCGCAAGGCCAAGCGCAAAGCCGGCCAGGCCAAGAAGAATCTAAAGCACCCCAAGCGGGCTGGCTATGCCGCTTTGAGCAAGCTGGGCGTGAGCAAGAGCGCGAAGCGCCAGCACGCGGCCCAGGATTGGGAACTCAATCGCGAGTGGAATGCCAACGACTAGGTAGAATCAGCATCCATGACTAACGTTCGCCTTCGCCTAGACTTGGCCTACGACGGCACCGACTTCCACGGGTGGGCCAAGCAGAAGGGCGGCCTGCGCACTGTTCAGCAGACCGTTGAGGAGAAGCTGAGCATGGTGCTGCGCCACCCAGTGGAGCTCACCGTGGCTGGGCGCACCGATGCCGGAGTGCATGCCAGCGGTCAGGTGGCGCACTTAGATACCACACGGGCGGCGCTGGGACAGCGCAGCATTGACGGCGATCCCACCAAGCTGGTGAAGCGCTTGGCCAAGTTGCTGCCTGCCGACGTCCGCGTCCACGCCTGCACCGAAGTTCCCGCAGATTTCGACGCGCGCTTTTCTGCCTTACGCCGCCGCTACGTCTACCGCATCACCACCCATCCGCGCGGTGCACTTCCGACTCGCGCACGCGATACCGCGACGTGGTTCAAGCCAGTGGACCTGGAGCTAATGCAGGCCGCGGCCGATCAGCTGGTGGGGCTCAATGACTTCGTGGCTTTCTGCAAGGCGAAGCCGCACGCCACGACCATTCGCGAGCTCCTTGCCTTTGAGTGGAAGGACGTGTCGACGCCCGCGGAGCCGCAGCTCTACGAGGCGCACGTAACCGCGGATGCCTTTTGCTGGTCCATGGTGCGCTCGTTGGTGGGCTGCTGTTTGCGGGTGGGGGAGGGCTCGCGCGGAGTTGACTTCGCCGCCCATATGCTGCGGGAAGAAAGCCGGTCCTCAGAGATCCCGCTTGCTGATGCTCAAGGTTTGAGCCTGGTGGGCGTGGATTACCCCGATGCGGACCAGTTGGCCGCGCGGGCGGCGATGACCCGTGGTCGTCGCGCTGCGGAGGATACCGAGTTGGGTTAATCTAGAACCCACTGCGCCGTGGGAGGGTGGCGCTCAGATTCGGGGGAGGATTCTCATGGCACGCGCGTTGCCAACGACCAAGGCCCAGGTGTCGGGCCACAAGTTCCTTTTGCGCCGCCTCGAGCACGGACTCGTGTTTGGGGACATCCGCATGATTCATGATCCATTGAAAAGGCGCCAGCGCGCTTTGCTTGGCGGGGTAGCCGCAGTAGCCTTCTTGAGTCTTGGCTCGGGGCTCATCGCGTGGATGCAGCCGGACCCGCGACCCGGAGATGCGCCCGTCGTGCGTTCTTCCGAGGGGCAGCTCCTAGCGCTGGTCAACGGAACCTACCACCCGGTGGCTAATTTGGCTTCTGCCCGGCTCATCGCCAACGAACCGGTGGAACCCAGCGCTGCTGGGGAGTCCTTCCTAGAGCAGGTCAGCTTGGGCACACCGTTGGGGATTGTGGATGCACCGAATCTTCTGGCGGCCGGAACAGGAGAGGAACCGGGCTGGGCGGCGTGCCTGGAAGAGTCCACGGAGGGGGAGAACTGGCAGTCCAGCAACCGCGTTGGCACCGTGACAGTTGTGGCCCATCATGGTGGGCATGGTTTCAATGAGGAACAGGCCGCCGTGGCAGAAACTGATGGAACCCAGTGGTTGCTCACCGGACAGGGCCGCGTCGTCCTGCCGGAGGCCACGAGCACGCAAGGCCGTGTGCTGCGCCGTGCTTTGGGAATGACTGCGGAAACAGCGGTGTGGAGCGTTCCCACGGAGTTGCTCAATGCCTTCGCTGAGCTGGAACCGCTGAGCTTTCCGGCCGTGCCGCCGGAAATCCTCGATACCGGCGAGCAGCTCTGGGCCCGTACGGAGGAGGGAGTTTTCGCGATTACCCCGACGCAGGCAGAGATGCTCGTGGGCGTTGGCGCGCAACGACTCCCCGCGCAGGCTCAGGACGTTGCTGTGCTCAGCGACGTCCCACCGACCTTCCACCTGCCCACCACTCGCGTCGAGTTCCTCTCGCCTGAGCAGGGCTGGTTGTGCGCTACCCACCACCATGGCGCAGGTAGTGCTCAGCCGGTCACCGCCACGGTGAACCTGCCGGGTGAATCGGCAGCACAACGCTTTGCGGGCTTGCAGGCAGGGGTAGGCGTGGATAGCGGGCACGGCTATCACGTGGTCTCATCCACCGGTAGGCGGCACGAGCTGGCCGGTGCTGCCGAGCTTAATTCCCTGGGGCTTGATGAGCCGGAACAGGTGCCATGGGAAATTCTGCGCTTGTTGCCGGAAGGCTCCGCGCTGAGCCGCGCTGAGGCCTTAAAGAACGAGCACTCACTGCTGCCATCAGGAGAAGGAAAGTAAGAAGCGCCAGCAGCGTACGGACTCGTGGCCAATTGGCCGAGGCCGGTGGGGCGTGCGGTATCACGCTGATGTCGCGGTATAGGTTCTCGCTTCCCAGCGGGCGGTAGGTCAGCGCTGAGAGCGGATCGACTACCCCGTGTCCTGGCTCTGCCGAGCCGATGATGCGCTCGCGTAGCTGGGCTGGAGAATCATCGGGGTAGCGCTGCGTGAGTAGAGCGACCGTTCCACTGACCAGAGGAGCGGCGAAGGAGGTGCCCTGGAACAGCGTGTCGCCCTTGGCGGTGGCCCACTCACCACCAGGTTCGAGAGCAAGGGGCACGTCGCCCTCGGCGCTCAAAGGTGCTCCGATGGAATAGTCGGCGAGCTCGTGTGGAGTGGCCAGAGCGCCGACGGAGAGGACCGTATCTGCCACTGCGGGAAACACGACGTCGCCCTTTTCACAGCCACCGGAGGTCGCATTTCCCGACGCCGCCACGACCACCGCCCCGGCATTCTCCGCGCGCTGCAGGGCGGCATCCAAGCCAGAACGATCGACCCGTGCCGCAGCATCTGATGGCACACAGGAGACGACGGATACGTTGATGACGTGGGCCCCGGCGTCAACGGCATCCTCAATGGCTGCCGCCAGGCTCGCGAGCGTGCCGGAACCCGATTGCTCACCATCATGGCTCGGACCGTCTGCACCTTCCGCATCGGCGGGCGGCGAGGTCCGATAGTGCGCGCTGGTCTGCCGGATGGAGTAGATTTCCGCATCTGGGGCCACGCCGAGTTCGCGTCCGGCAATGACGCCGGCCACGACAGTGCCGTGCAGGTCGCAGTCACGCATGGGGTCAGGCTCCTCCGGAGTCACGAAGTCCGCCCCAGGTGTTACCCGCAGCTGCGGGTGGGCGGCCACGCCTGTATCGATGACTGCGACTTTTACCCCAGCACCCGTGGCAAAGGAATGCAGGCGCGAGCGGTACTCCGCATACTGCGCCGAGGGCTGCGGTCCCTGTGCCGCACGAGTGGCTTCCGCGCAGTCGGTATCCGGCTCACGTGCAGTAGCCTGCGGACTATCCACTGTCGAGCCTGCACAGAGGAGCCCGACACTGAGCGCCATCGCCCCGATGTGTCTGCTCGCTGTCATGAGCCCAGCCCCCGGATGAACTCGAAGAGCCCTGCTACGTGTGCCGCCAGGGGTAAGCAGGCAGCCAATGCAAGGGCCTCAGCTCGCTCGAACCACACGATGGTGGTCGGTTCCACGTGGACAAGGGCGCCTGCCCACATCGGAGCTGAGAGCATCGCCACAATGACGAGTCCGGCAACAACGCTGAGTACCCACGTTGTCGCCGTCGGGGAGGACTCTAGCTGCCACTCCCGCACCGCCACCGCAACCGCGCCGCAGGCAGCGGCCACACCTAAAAGGCCCAGCGCCCAGGCAGCCACGGTCCGGGCATGCCGTGCTGCATGGACGATGACCCCACCTGCGATACTCAGGCATAAGGCTTGAGAAGCCCTGACTGTCTCAGCGTCGTGGGCGCTCAGCGCGATGAAGAGCACTGCGGGAATACCGGCCAGCGCGCAGCCCACAGCGATTCCTTCATAAGCCTCCCCGGCGCGCCGGGCTTTGTCAGCGTTATCTGTAGGGACGTCGTCTGAGATGCTCAAATCTTGACCGGCGGTGGGCAGCTGCGGTACGCGCAGACCCGCTAGTCGCGTGGTGAGCAGGGGAGCGCCTGCGAGAAGCCCCAGGATTGCGGCGAGGAGCGGGGCAGCACCCAGCAGCCCGATGACCGCGAGCACGCACCACGTCGCGGCTATCGCTCGCGCCCGTAGCCCGCCTAAGCGCAGGAGGTGGGAAAGGAGCGCCAAGATGGCCAGTGCTGCAGCTGAACCGGCAAGCGCCGCAGAGCTGGCGTCGGAGCCGCCTACGCCGAACCAGCCGGCCAGTCCAGCAGCGATATGCGCCGCGGCCAACAGCGAACCGCGCCGCGTCCACACCGCCAGCACGACAGCAAGAACTGCTGCGGCGGCGCAACCAAGCGCTGGGGACAGCGCTGCGGTGAGAAGCGCGCCGATAGCGATGATTGCGGCGCAGCCCCACACGTCCGCGAGACCCTCCAGAGTGGTTGATGGTGCATCGGCAGCGAGCGCTTCCGCCGCATCCCGGACAATCGGGGCGGGTGGTGATTCCTCCGGGCTAAGCACCAACACGGAGCCGTCCTCGAGCGGAGTGCGGTCAAGCGGTGCGGTCATCGATACGGCCTTGCCCGAAGCAGTCGTGGCGCGCCAGAGGATAGGGGCAGGGGAGACGTCGACAAGCACGAGCAGCTCCCCCAGCACCTCCCCGACGCTCGCGGACAACGGCAGGGATACATCTGCCTCTTTGCGTGCCTGTCCTGCATGGATGCGGACGGTGACGTGAATGGAATGCGCGAGTGCGCGGGTCATGGAAAATACCTCCCCCGAGAAAAATTTCTAGGCTACCCCTTGCCCATTGCCGTTCATTGTGGCTTACTGGTGGCACGCTGTCCACCGCTGAAGGAGGCGGTGGAGTACTTCGGGGGGAAGGACTTTCACATGCGCGTACCTACACGCGTCGTTGATTCGGGGTCGTCGGCATATCGGGAGCCGGCGCCTCCGCTGCCACAGGGCACTATCGAAGCCGAGGCTGTGCCTGAGGCCGCGCGCGCCCAGCCAGTGCCGCTCGTGCGCCTGCTCATGCCGCTGGTCATGGTTGCGGCCATGCTGGGCATGGTGGCGCTCATGGTGCTAGGTGCGGGGGATGCGCGCCGGATTAGTCCCATGAGCTTGATGTTCCCACTCATGATGCTCGCCAGCATGGCCATGATGTTCAATCCATCAAGTGGTAGCCAAGACCCGGATGAAACGCGGCGCACCTACCTGCGCCACCTCAAGGCGTTGCGGGAGCAGGCAGTGGAACGTGGGGAAGCGCAGCGCGCTCACGAGGAACACCGCAATCCCACGCCACGCCAGGCAGCCGCGCTCATCACGAGCCCGCGCCTGTGGGAACGAGGCCCAGATGCACCCGATGCGCTGGAGGTGCGGGTAGGAACGGGCCCGATGGCGTTGTGCACGCCCATCACTGTGCCGGATTCAGGTGCGGCAGAGGACCTCGATCCGGTCTGTGCGGTGAGCGTGCGACAGACCGTGCGGGCGGTAGGAACGCTGGCGGATATGCCCGTGGTCATCCAGCTGCAGGCCTTTCCTATCGTGGGTCTGGCCGGGGACGATGCCGCGGGGGTAGCGCGAGCGATGCTGCTGCACCTCGCGGTGCTCCACGGCCCAGAGACCGTGGGGATTGAGTATGACGGCAACGAGTGGGACTGGCTCAAGTGGCTGCCGCATACCCGCGAACCGGAGCAGGCGCACTTTTGCATTCGCGTCGTCGAGGACGACCCCACGGAAGGACCCGCCGCGCTTGCCGACGTCCCCCTCAACCACCCCACGGTCACCCTCGCCGTGGGTGTCACACCGCATTCATATTTGGGCCGAAGAGCCGAGGAAGAAGGCATTTACCTGCACACCGAAGACGCGCTCTCCGTGGTGACCGCCGCGGGCGAGGAGAACCTAGGGCGCTGCGAGCATATCGATGCCGCCAGCGCGCTGTTGTGGGCGCGCCAACTAGCGCCCTACCATCGGCCTCTCGGCAGCGACGCCGGCTCGACCCCGCGGCATGGGCGCGATGCCGACCTGCCTACACTCGTGGGCTATCGGGACGTCGACGAGCTCGTTGCCTCCGGAATGTGGCACGGGCGAACCCCCTCCGAGCGCCTGCGTGTGCCCATTGGGGTAGACGACTCCGGGCAGGCAGTGTTTCTTGACCTGAAAGAATCCGCCCAGGGAGGCATGGGGCCGCACGGGCTGTGCATCGGTGCAACCGGTAGTGGAAAATCGGAACTTTTAAGAACACTCGTCGTCGCTCTTGCCGCCACGCATAGCCCGGATGAACTCAACCTCGTCCTCGTGGACTTTAAAGGAGGCGCGACCTTCCTCGGCTGTGATGAATTGCCGCATACTTCTGCGGTCATCACCAACCTGGAAGAGGAATCCACCCTGGTGGAGCGCATGTATGACGCCATCTCTGGTGAGATGAACCGCCGCCAGGAACTGCTGCGCAAGGCCGGCAACTTTGCCAATGTTGGTGAGTTCAACGCCTCCGATGACGCGGTGAGCGAACATGGACCACTTCCTGCCTTGGTCATTGTGGTCGATGAGTTCTCCGAACTTTTGGGCCAGCACCCAGATTTCGCTGAACTTTTTGTTGCGGTAGGCAGGCTTGGCCGCTCGCTACACGTGCATTTGCTCTTGGCATCCCAGCGCTTGGAGGAAGGCCGCCTGCGCGGTCTTGATTCCCACTTGTCTTATCGCATAGGTTTGAAGACCTTCTCCGCTGGCGAATCCCGCCAAGTCCTAGGTGTGACGGATGCCTACCATCTGCCTGCTCAGCCCGGCGCGGGCTACCTCAAGACCGATGCCGATGCGCCAACCCGTTTCCAAGCCTCCTATGTTTCTGGTCCCGTAACGCGCCGGGTGGTGCGCGAGGGGAGTAGCCGCGCAGTGTCGCGCGTTGAACTGTTTACTGGCTGGCAGGCAGCGGAGGAAGAATCGGAATACACGATGCTCGTGGATTCCTCCACCACACTATTGGCCACCGTGGTAGGCGCTGCCCGCGATGAAGCAGCTGGGCGCGGCCACGCAGCCCGCCGTATCTGGCTGCCACCGCTGCCCCCGCTGGTGGAGCTGTCTGCCGTGGCGGCTTTGGCCAGCGACACGCGCGCCGGGCTGCGCGCGGAGGTCGGGCTCATCGATCGCCCCTACCACCAGCGGCAGGACCCACTCACCGTGGACTTCACCACGGGTGGTGGGCACCTGGCGCTATGTGGCGGGCCGCAGTCAGGAAAGTCTATGGCCCTGCGCAGTATCGTCGCTGGTCTGGCATTGAACCACTCGCCAGGAGAGATTCGCTTCTACGTCATCGATCTCGGCGGTGGGCAGCTCAGAGTCTTAGAACGCCTGCCGCACGTGGCGGGTGTTGCCGGCCGCGACGAGCCTGAAAAGGTTCGGCGCATTGTTGACGAAGTGGCCGGCCTTGTACGCCGGCCGGAAGAACGTCATACCTTCCTCATCATCGATGGTTGGCACCACATCGGTACCTCAGGCGCGGATTTTGAGGACTTGTCTGAGCCGATTACCCAGTTGGTGGCCGATGGTGCCTCCGCTCGCATCCACGTGCTTATTGCTGCTGCGCGCTGGACCAGTTTGCGACCGTCTATTCGTGATCTCATCTCGGCGCGCCTTGAGTTGCGTTTGGGCGAGGCTATGGATTCCCTTATTGACCGCAAAGCGCAGCAGAAGCTTCCGGCCGCACCTGGGCGCGGTATCACGGTGGCGGGGGAGAATCTCCTTTTCGCCTCGACGTCCGCACAGGACATCGCCCACATTTGCGGAGTCCACGCAGATGCGGAAGCCGTGCCAGCACTCAAGATGCTGCCTGCGCTTCTCACCGATCTGCCCCAGCCTGCCGACGGGGTAATACCTCCTGGCATCGCATGGGGAATTGGTGGTCCGGACCTTGAGGTTCTCACGTGGGATCCGGCGACGCAGCATCACCTTGTGTGCATCGGCTCGCAGGGAGCCGGAAAGTCCCAATTCCTCAGCGTCATCATGGCCGGCATTAGCCGGATGGGTAGAGAGTCGGCGCGCCTGGTGGTCATCGACGAGCGCCGTGCTCATTTGGGGACGCTGGATGAGGAGATGGTGGCGGCGTATGGGGCGTCGGCAAGCGCGGCGACCCAGACCATTATCGATACTGTTCGTACCCTGGAACAGCGCCTGCCCGGCCCGGAGGTTACTCCCGCGCAGCTCGCCGCGCGCAGTTGGTGGGACGGCCCCGAGATCTTCCTCGTCATCGATGACCTCGACCTGGTCAGTGAGATAGCGCTCGCGCCTTTGCTCGAGCTTCTTCCGCATGCCCGGGACGTGGGATTGCACCTGGTCCTGGCGCGCAAGTCCGGCGGCATTGGCCGCGCTCTATTTGGCCAGTTCCTCTCGGCCGTGCGCGATCTGCAGCCAGCACTACTGCTTCTCGACGCCGACCGTGACGAAGGCGCCATCTTCGGCATCAAACCCACCGCCCTTCCTCCAGGACGTGGCCAATGGGTAGTGCGCGGCGCGGCCCAAGGCCTAGCTCAGGTGTATGTACCGCGCGAGCACAGCCCAGTTCACGCCACAACTGATTAAGACACGACTCATTCAGGAGAAAACTCATGACTGCTAGCCATGCGCTGCGCAGCACCAGCACCCCAACGACGACCCTGACGGTGACGGTTCTCGACGCCGCGACCATCTATGAAGGCCCCGAGACTGTCTACCGCTATGACCTCCCCGGAACCGGAATTGTTGAAGGATGGGCCCTCGATACCGTCCTTGACCAGGTGGAAAAGATCTGCGGAGCCGACTGGCCCGACGTCACCGTAGACGTCATCGACGATCCATCCGGAACGGAAGTAAGTGCGGAAGCAGTGGCAATTTTACGCCGCCAGCTGCGTGCCGCAGGAGCCAGCGTGGTGGAACCTGAACCCCCAGCCGTACCAGCGCCGCCGCCCCCGGTGAGACGAAGCGCACTGCAGGATAGTGATGATGACGAGGACGGTAAGGACCTCACACCTGGCAGAACGCGGCCGCCTCGGCCGCGTCGTTCACGCCGCGCTGCAGTCCCACGGTTCCCGCTTGACATCGACCCTTTCTACATCGCCATTGCGGTGATGGTGCTGTTGGTAGCTGGGGTGTCGTGGTGGGCGGTGGGCCGTAAAGACGCAGCCCTTGCGGCGAGCTCGTCGACTGACGGCGCCACCGCCACCGCTGTCCCCAGCGGGTCGCCATCACCCAGATCAACGGTGGAGGCGCCAGTAACAGCCACCGCTGATACTCAGGATTCTTCCGAAAAGGATTCTGGCAGTCAGCAGTTGCGTCCGGGGCAGCAGGTCATCGAGGTCGAGGGTATGTCCCTGGTCTTGCCCCAGGGTTTTCGCACCAGCGTGGAGGATGGCCTAGTCACCGCTGCAGGAGAGGACCCGAACCTGCGCATCCTCCTGGCAGCGGATCCGCTCTTCAACGTGCCTGTTGACGTCCTCTTTGACGAAATCAGACAGCAGATTGAGTCCGACCCATCGCTGCACGACCCAGCCGAGGAATCCGGCCGCCTGTCCTATACCGAGGACCCTGGTGATGGCTCACGGGTGACATGGATGATGTGGGAAGACAAAGGCCATCAGATGTCGGTGGGATGCCACACCAAGTTTGATCCCAACGTGGTGCAGAAAGCCGCCTGCCGTATGGCGGCAGAATCGCTGGTCAAGAAGGAATAGCACAAGCTAATCGAAGAAAAAATAAAAAGTTTGGAAGGGCCGGGAACCGATGGGGTGCAGCTTCAGTCCAATAAAGATGAGAAGGACAACAGGGTGCTTCTCGGGGGACAGATTCACGAACTAAAAGCCCTTGCACTGAAGGGATTGGCCCCACGAAGGGATACAGAAAGGGACTAAATACTATGACTCAAACTTTCCGCACTGAAGCCGACGTCATGGTGGCCACTGCCGGCCGCGTTGACTCCACCAATGATGAAGTTCAAGGAGAGCTTACCCGCCTGCAGGGCGTGGTGGATTCGGTCCGCGCCAGCTGGTCGGGCCGCGCACAGGTGTCCTTCGACAACCTGATGCAGCGCTACAACACCTCCGCGCAGCAGCTGCGTGAGGCCCTGACCTCCATCAGCGAAAATATCCGCGACAACGCTCGCAACTTTGATTCGGTTGAGGCTGACAACGCCCAGTCCTTCGACAATGTCGGCGGCGCAGGCCTGGCCCTCTAGCGACGCACTGAATAACCACTATCTATCCACCGAACTACACGCAAGGAATACTTCATGTCTGGAATCAAGTACCAGTTTGGCGCCATTGCCGGTGCCGCCGCTGACATCAACTCCACCTCCGGCCGCATCAATGGCCTTCTCGGTGACCTTAAGTCCACCCTGCAGCCCATGGTCTCCACCTGGGAAGGCGAAAGTGCTACCGCCTACAACGCTGCGCAGGCCAAGTGGGACAAGGCAGCCGCGGAGCTCAACACCGTGCTCGCCACCATCTCGCAGACTGTCTCGCAGGGCAATGACAACATGAGTGACGTCAACCGCCGCGCTGCCGCTAGCTGGGGCTAAGCGGTCTGGCTCGACGTCTTTCGCGGCAGGCAGGCCCAAGCACCCTTCTTCATCATTCATTCATAACCGTGAGCGGTGAATGGCGTGGATAAGGGACGAGGAGAAGCTGGACGCACCACCATCACCTCGTGCGTGGGAAACACTGCTTGCTGTGCGAAAGGCGCCGGTATCGCTTCTCGTCAACGTTTCTTCCCCTGATTCCCCCATGCCCATTCACAGGGCGGGGAAACGTTGGCGGGGGGCGATATCGGCGTTTTGGGTTTTTAACCTGCTGCGTACTAAGGTGAAACACCTATGTGTCCGCATCCTTTGTTGGGTGCGCGCGGACTGCAGGTCCCCACCGGCCGCTGTAGGTATCCGCGTATGGGCTTACATAGCGATGGCCGGCAGTTCCGAGACAGACTTTCAAGGAGTCATTTTGTCTACTTTCCACCCGAAGAGCGGTGACATCACCCGCAAGTGGTACGTCATCGACGCTACCGACGTGGTTCTGGGCAAGCTCGCTTCCACCGTGGCTGACATGCTGCGCGGTAAGCACAAGCCTCAGTACGCACCGAACGTTGATTGCGGCGACCACATCATCATCCTTAATGCGGACAAGATCCACATTTCCTCCAACAAGCGCGAGCGCGAGATGCGCTACCGCCACTCCGGTTACCCGGGCGGCCTGAAGTCCATGACCCTTGGTCAGTCCTTGGACGCCAACCCGGTCCGCGTTATCGAGGAAGCTGTGAAGGGCATGATGCCGCACAACAAGCTTTCCAACGCCTCCATTAAGAAGCTGCACGTTTTCGTGGGCGAGGAGCACCCGTACGCCGGCCAGAAGCCGGAAACTTTTGAGTTTAAGCAGGTGGCACAGTAATGACCGAGCAGAACATCGACAACAACGTAGCCGACGCTGCCGACATCGCTGCAGCAACCGCCGCTACCGAAGAGTTCACCAACACCATTGGTGATTCCCTGGCACCGGAGACCGAGGCAGAGGCTGAGACCGCTGCTCCGGCTATCCACGAGGGCCCGATCCAGACCGTTGGACGCCGTAAGCGCGCCATCGCTCGTGTTCGCCTCGTTGCTGGTTCTGGCAACATCTCCGTCAATGGCCGTGCCTTTGACGAGTACTTCCCGAACAAGCTGCATCAGCAGGACATCCTGCAGCCGCTGACCATCCTTGAGCGTGATGGCCAGTTCGACATCAAGGTCACCGTCAATGGTGGTGGCCCGACCGGTCAGGCCGGCGCTCTGCGTCTGGCTATTGCCCGCGCACTGAACGTCTACAACCCGGCTGACCGTGCGGCCCTCAAGAAGGCTGGCCTGCTCACCCGTGACGCTCGTGCCGTGGAGCGCAAGAAGGCTGGTCTGCACAAGGCACGTCGTGCCCCGCAGTACTCCAAGCGTTAATCTTCGCTTACTGCATCCTTCGAAAGCCGCTGCTTCCTTTATCGGAGGCGGCGGCTTTTGCCGTTTTAAAGGAGCAAGCTTTCGGCTTTCTATAGAGCCTTCGGGGGAGGCTTGCTAGTCTCACGCTAATATCATGTTGCCTGTATTGGTCCTACTCCCATGGGGTGTAGTCCGATAAATTTGTCGTTCGTGCAGCGCAGCAGTGTGATTCTCCTTATACTAAGCGGCGTGAATATGACTCTGGAACGCGTAAGAGATGCACTGGCAGTTCCTGTCGATGCTGCGAAGCTGTTGTGGCGCTACCTGCCACAGTTGGTCACCGTGATCGCCTTATCGCTGGCAGCGCGTGGCGCCGTACTGTGGCTCGCCGTTGTGGTGTCAGCATGGTCACCACTTGCCGCAACGTTGATTTTCCCGTTCGCGCCGCTTTCTGTGATGACCGGTGTCATCTTCTGTTTCTGGATCATGCAGCCGTCGATGGAGTTCTTCGGCGGCGAGACCCGCTTTACCAAACTGGATAAAACCACGCTTCTCACCGTCGGTGGCCTGCTCATTCCGTTCCTCACCGTGTATTCGTCCCACGGATTGCTGCGCGATGACGGACGCACGTTTGTCTATGACAGTGTCACCATTGAGGTGGCCACCAGCTTTGTAGACTATGACTTCGGACGCTCACTCATCAGCACTGGGTGGTTATTTGCCGGGTTTATCTTTTCCATCCTTGTGCTGCGCAAGCTTATCGGTGCGTTCAAGCTAGGAGAGCGCGCTTTCGGCATGGCGACTGCCGCAGCGTACCTTGAGATTCTGTGGATGGCCACGGCGTCGCTTAGCATCAGCAGCAATCTAGACAAGGTCCGTACTTGGATTCTCACCCGCCAAGTCATCGGCCCAGTCTGGGGCGCAATTGTGAGCGCCAAGGATTGGGTCGTTGAACACACAGGGCTCATTGGCGCTCCGATCGGATGGTTGTGGAGCAACGCGGCACAGATGGGCAACTTCATCGTCGTTCCTTTTGCTTGGTTGACTTTAGGCGCGGTGGTGTACAACACGAGTCTGACAAGGGATGAAGACAAGGAGTCCCCCTCGGAGGACACAGTTCCTCCAGAGCAGACAGTGGCCGATGCCCCCATTGAGGGACCCGCTGAAAAAGGCAGGCTCTCTCCGCACGCCGAGCAAAAAATGTGGGCGGAGTACGGCCGCCGCTACTCTGAAGCAGCATTCCGCACGACTCGTGGCATGCTCGACAACGCTGCGCAGCCAGTGGTGGGTCCCTTCCGTAGTGCGTGGCGTAACTTTAAGACGCTGACCGTTGCTGGTGTAGTCCCCATGCTGACATTCTGCTTCGTCTTTGTTCTGGCATCAGGCGCAGAGTTGGGCGTGATTTATGCCCTCCGTGCCATCATTAAGCCAATGGCCTTGGGGATCATCACGATAGGTCTCGAGCCTTATGTACTAGTTGTGGCACGCGCAGTCTATTTCGTTGTGGCACTTCCCCTCGTTGTGGCCGCACTGGACCGCTTCCTCAACGCGGAATACGCCACGGAGGAAGAACTGAGTGAGGGTGCCGATGGTGATGTGGATGAAGCGCCGGAAACGGAAACCGAATCAGCCGCAGCGGCGGCTCCGGCAGGAGAGAAGTAGATGGAACCGGTGACGCAGACTACGAACAACCTTCAACCCGCCGAGGTGGACCGCGCGGAAGCTACGACGGATTCTGCCGGGCAGATGAGCTCACGGAAACTCAACATCCTCACTGTGATTATTGCAGTAGTTCTGGTTGCTGGCGGTATCACCGTGGAGCAGATTAAACGGCATGACACTAGTGATGAGCTGGCACGCCCCGACTTGCGCGAGGACCATATTGTGAACCTGCGCCCAGAGACTCAAGACGTACTACCAGAGGCCTTCATTGAGAAGGTTGCGTTGTGTGCTGAAGCTCCGGTGTCATCAGAGAATGCCCTGCTGAAGGGCGCCCACGGTTATTCCTGCAAGCTGTGGCTTACCCAGGAACAAGACTCACAAGGGCTCATGACGTTCCACAGCCCACGGAACGTCATCATGGGGGAAGAAGCGGAGAAAATTTACCGCGCCTTGCCTGACTACCACGATGAGGCCTTCCAGACGTCGACCCGGACTGTCCGTGAGGCGAGTGGATCACAGCCGGAGATCCTTGTCAATGAATGGGGCAAAGATGGGTTCGGTGGCGGTGACATCTTTGTCTACTACCCGCAAGAAAAGATTATGGTGTCCTGGCCTTGGAACAAGACGGATCCGGGCGCGCAGGACGTCGATGCGGTTGTGAGCGGGGAAGGCTTCTAAGAGCCCGTGCCCAAGCGGACCTCGTGCGGGGCGCCCCACGTGATGAAGAGCTCAGTGGGCTCGAATCCGACGGTAGTGACGAAGTAATACGTCATTTCCCATTTCTCTGGGCGCTTGCTGGGCTCGGGGAGAATGTTGGCATCTAATTCAAACGGATTGATCGCCATCGGACCTTCTGCGCCTTCTGGTTCGCACAAGTTGGGAAAAGCAGCGGGAAAATCGACCGGTGCATCTTGTGGGGAAACCACGAGGCGGACAGGTTGCTCGATTCCTTCGGCATTCCGAAGTCCCACCTCGCATCCTTCGAGTGGGTTTTCCGGATCTGCGTGCCAAACTACTGAGGCTTTGTAGAGCTCGGTGTCGCCGGGAAGCTCAGGCGGATCCATCAGATTTTTATCCGCGTACGCGGAGCTGAATTCAGAGCGTTCAGCTTTTTCAAGGATGTCGAGTTCGACCGTGGCGGAGCGTTCAACGGCGTCCTTATCCACCTGGTAATCAAAGCTGAATTCAACTGGTTCCTGCTTGCCTGCCTGAGCAATCGAATGCACTGACAGTGGGCGATAGCCGTGGACCAAGACTGAGGAGGAAGCAGCCACCATCACAGCGAGCGCTGGGATTGTTGCTGCCCACCACCACGCTTTCGAGTGCTTCTTCGATGCTGTGTCCTGTTGCGTCATGCTTTAACCTCCACGGCGGTGTGAAGCTCCTTGCCCATCGGTACTGGCTGCTGGTGGAAATCACCGAGGAGATTCTCCACCTCTAGCTCCAGCGTGGCCGGGCCCAAGGAGTCTTTGGGAAGTACAAAGATACTGGTACATGCCATGGGCAAGGAGGTCACTTCGGTGTCGCATTGCGGTGTAGACGAGCGGAAAATACGCCCCTGGGGGTCTTCCAGCTTGGGAATCAAGGGGTATGTGTGCGTGCGTTCCAGCGTGAAGTCAATGGCAACTTCATATAGCTCATTGGGGTCTTCGCCTTCAGGCAGCGTGCCGGTAAATTCTGCATGTTCTGCAGCAGCCAGCGGGCGGGTGTGTGCTTCTACCTGACTGATACGCGTGTGCCCGGGGATTTCATCCGTGTACTCAAAGTGAGCGAACTCAACGTCGCGGGGCTTCGGCATCTGGTCACTAATGAAAATGCCAAGTGAGGTGATCGCTGCGGCCACGGCGACCATCGGTACTTTTTTACGGTTGAGCAGGGGCCGAGCGGAAGACTTGCGATGCGTCATGCTAACTCCATCTCTGCTACGGGCGTGGGGTCAAACCAGCGGTAGGACATGTCCAACCTAGATTTGCGTACCGTCAAGTCATTGATGGTAAGCACCGTCCCGGGAACGTCATCCACAATGATGTCAAGAGCAAAGGGGACCCCGGGGTTGGCATTCGTTACCGGCCCATTGTGTAGGGATGGTGACACGGAAAACTGGTCAATTGGTAGGGGCTCACCATTCCTGGTCAGCGTAAACATCTTCTGGAAGTCCGAAAATGCTGCGTCCTGAGTATTGAGTACAGTGGCGGTGACATGGACTTGGCCGTCCTCGATGCGCGGCTTATCGAAGACCACCTGGGCCGGCGTTACTTCTACCGTCTCACCTGGAGCGATGGTCGTAGGATCCTCAGTTTTTGCTGGTTCGGTATTGCCAAGCACAAGAAAGACAGCTGCGACAGCGAGTGCCACCATGTTGAACTTGGTGATTACACCGTCTGTCAGTGTCTTGAGGGCCCGAAACCCTTTTGAGCCTGTGCGACTCATCACGCCTTTTGCGTTCGCCATGTCCAACATTCAAGCAGAAGTCGGTACGCCGCGCGCGTCAATCGGGAAGTTTCCCCAGCGCACGGCATCGAGAAAAGAGCCTTAAAACTGTAGTAGAGCCTCAACCTGCGGTAAATAGGGTTCAGAGGGCATAATTGAGAGCTATGACTCGACTTTTTGGAACCGATGGAGTTCGCGGCCTCGCGAACAAGAAGCTCACCCCGATTCTCGCGCTGCGCTTGGGCCAGGCCGCGGCGGAAGTTTTTACTTCAGACCGTGAATCTTATGAGCGCCGACCGCTCGCCATTATTGGCCGTGACCCGCGCGTGTCGGGTGAGATGCTGGATGCAGCGATCGCTTCGGGTTTGGCTTCGCGAGGTGTCGACGTCGTCCGTGTAGGCGTGCTGCCTACCCCGGCCATCGCGTTCCTCACCGATGACTTTGGGGCAGATCTTGGCGTGATGATTTCTGCCTCCCACAACCCGATGCCGGACAACGGTATTAAGTTCTTCTCCGCCGGTGGCAAGAAGCTGCCAGATGAGGTCGAAGATCGCATCCAGGCTGCCATGGACAATCTCAAGGAAGACGGCCCCACGGCGACTAAGATTGGCCGCATTATCTCTGAAGCGCCGGAGGGTCGCGAGCGCTACCTCAAGCACCTTGCTGAGGTGGTCACCACAGATTTGAGCGGCATCAAGGTTGTCGTGGATACCGCGAATGGTGCAGCCTCCAAGGTGGCGCCGGAAGCATACGCCGCAGCAGGTGCTGAGGTTATTGCCATCCATAACAAGCCGAATGCTTTCAACATCAACGAAGGCTGCGGTTCGACGCACATCGATAAGGCACAGGAGGCCGTCGTGGAGCACGGCGCCGACTTGGGCTTGGCGCACGACGGTGATGCCGACCGCTGCCTAGCTGTGGATGCTGAGGGCAATGTCGTCGATGGTGACCAGATTATGGCCCTGTTGGCGGTGGGCATGAAGGAGGAGAATGACCTCCGCTTTAACACGTTGGTCGCTACCGTGATGTCCAACCTCGGTCTCAAGATCGCTATGCAGGAGCAGGGCATTAAGGTCAAGGAGACCGCTGTGGGTGACCGTTACGTGCTTGAAGAGCTCAACCGCGGCGATTTCTCCTTGGGCGGCGAGCAGTCCGGCCACGTTGTGCTTCCGGATGATTGCACCACCGGTGATGGAACGCTGACCGGCCTATCCATCATGGCGCGCATGGCCAAATCCGGAAAGTCCCTCAAAGAGTTGGCTTCGGTCATGACCGTACTGCCGCAGGTTCTCATCAACGTTCCGGTATCTAATAAAGCTGCGATTCTCGACGCCCCCGAGGTCAAGGAAGCCATCGCTGCTGCGGAGTCGGAGCTTGGCGATACTGGCCGAGTGCTACTGCGACCATCTGGTACCGAGGAACTTTTCCGCGTCATGGTTGAAGCCGCTGAGGAGGAACAGGCCCGCAAAGTGGCGGGCAAGCTCGCTGCAGTGGTTTCCGCAGTCTAGTTCGCTTCACTCAATTGCGACCCCGGGCCATGTGGCCTGGGGTTTTGTGTTTTGTGGGTGGTGGGGGAACCGAGGGGAGGCTTTCTCAGTCCAATAAGGGCAGGAAAAACTGTTCGTTGTGGACGAGAAGGAGGGCGCGTTTATGCCCGACGTATTTTTTGATGAGGATGAAGCAACAAGGCTTCTGAGTACTGTTATTGACCAGACCGCCGTGCAAAGCGACGCCCACGGCAGTGATGTCCCGGTTTTCCCGCAGGCGTCTGCTGGCAGGGACTTTGGCGGACACGGGGCTCAGATCCAAGCCCTCCTCAACCGGTTGCATGAGCGCGGCGCGTGGCGTTTGAACAATATGTCTGCGACGGCCGATGCCACCCGGGCACAGCTGCACGCCTTCGGCGATGTAGATCGTGGCCTGGCTGGCCACCTAGGCGCGCAGACCTCGGGGGTGAACTAGTGTCCACAATGGCGAAGTCTCTGTTGGGGGACTATTCACAAGCAGTGTCTCAGTTCCAGGCCGCGAGCATGGGCAGTTACGCCGGCCCCAGAACACCAATTGGGCTGTTAGGGGATATGGTCGGCTCGGTCGATGGAATCAACACCGAGGACCTTGTTTCCAGCACTGCCTCCGCAATGGGAGCCCGCCGCCCAGATGGCGGTGGTAGGGGGCTGAAGGAATTCCTCCTCGGAACCGTTCTGTCGTTGGCTGGGGGTGCGATTATGGAGCATCTACGCGGCGTTCAGGATGACTTTGAAGAGGAACGCCGCGAGGCCGATGACCTTGTAGAGTCCGCGCAGCAATGCTCGGATGCTATTGAGGATGTTGTCGATGTCTCCGACTCCGCTTTGGTGGAGCTCATCTCTGCAGTCATTCCGCTGCTCAACATCCTGACAATGCTGCTGCAGCGTCACCCGTTGGGCAAACTCATTGCGCCTGGGATTTCATCGATTGGCAGCGACCTCATTGAGCACACAAATGACACGATCACGCAGACCTGTCGTGACCGCGACACCGCTATAGAGAACTGCTATTGCGAGTTTGAAAGGCGCTGCAGTGAGGTGTGTGAGCGCGAGCTTCCCGAAACACCTCCAAACCCCGAGTGCGGCCGCGAGGAGGAAAAGCAGGAGTGCCCGCAGCCAGCCCCCGAATCATGTGAGCCAACCGCGCCAGCCACGCCGACTGCGCCTGCTCAGCCTGCTGCGCCATCTGCTCCGTCGAGCCCACCTGCCCCAAGCCAACCCTCGGAGTCTGAACCGACTCCGAAACCGCAGCCGCCTGCTAAGCCCGAAGCCCCACAGCAGCCAGCCCCAGAAAAGGACTCCGATCCACAGACAGAGCCCCAGCAGGTGTCCGAGCCGTGCCCACCGGAGACCACCCCACAGAGCGTAGTCACGCCGAAGCCAGAGGAGAAGATTCCAGAACCAGTACGAGAGCCTGAGCCTGATTCAGCTGAGGACACCGTGAAACCTTGTGGTTGCCAGGAGGATCAGGAAGAGAAGGACGCTCACTCTTGTGGCTGCGACAAGAGTGAAAAGAGTGAGGAGGAGCAGGACTGCACTACCACGCCAGCAGATGCGGGAACACCAATTCCGGTAGAGGAGGTTCCTTCGGAGGAATTGATACCTTCAGAACAGCCAGTAGAACCCGAGCAGTCAGAGGATGTTGACACGGTAGAAGAGGACATCGAGGACTGCGAAGACTCGGAAGAGGCTGCCGATGAAGAGGAATGCACTCCTGAACAATCATGCAGTGGTGTTTTGGGAATCCTTGGCGTGGGCATTGCTCTGGTGGGGCTGGGGCTTCTGGCTGATGCCGCAAAGGATTTCTTTGAGAACTTGCCGGAACCGGAGTTTGAGCCGGAACCCGCACCAGAGCCTGAGCCGGCGCCTACGCCCGAACTCGAGCCGGCGCCTGCTAGTGATGATGGCGTGATCGCCCCACCACCGGAACTCAATACCGTGCCGGAACCGACTCCGCCGCCGGAGAAAATCGCACATGTACAGGCGGCTGAGGCTCCCGCGCCCGCCGCCCCGGACCCAGAACCAAATACAGCTTCGCCCATTGAACAGCATGATGTTCACGATGCACCAAGTTCAGAACCTCCATCCGTACACGCACGAAAGGCAGGGCAGTGGTAATGCCGCATAACGATTTTGATGAATTCGCCCGCGGGTTCCGTGAGCGCACCGCAGCTCGGTTACTGGAGTTTGAGAAGGTGATGGCCAAAGCACAGGAAGACCTAGAAAAGTCTGCGCAGCGCGCTACCCAAGCCCAAACGCACCCAGAAAGACAGGGACGAAGTCCAGCTTCTAGAGGCGTTATGCATGGACAAAGCCAGGGACAGGGCCAGAACCGCCCGCGTGGTCAAGTGCAATCGGTGCTCAGGCGCAGCTGATGCAGCAGCGAGAAACAAGTCTGGTTCCTCGCAGTCACAGGTGATACCGTGAGGTGGCTGACTACTGCACGTATCAACCAAGGTGAGGAGGAGGAGAATGCCGCATGACAGTGCCTTGGCTTTATGACGTCCTGTGGGGCGTTCTTCCCATGCTTTACCTCTTGGTGGCTTTTGTTGTGCTTGGCGTTGAGATTAAATACGACAGAGATATGGCGCACATAAAGCTGTGGACGGCCGCTCAGTTGCTTCTTCCAGGCATTGGACTTATCGCCTGGTGCCTTATTGAGGTCCCTCGACTGAAAAGGCTAAAGCAGGACGGATAACTGACCGTCCTGCTGTAGCTGAAGGAAGAGTTGCGCCTTGCGGCGCCTTCTAGTTGATACGTATTTAGTCGCGTTCGAAGCCAGCGCGCTTGGCCAAAGCCTCGCCGGTAAAGCTTTCCACGCCCTTGGCGGAGGCGTCGGCAGCAGCAAAAGCGTCGTACTTGGACTCACCAGCTAGCTCGCTAAGAAGGAACCCGGTGACGAGACCGCGGGCGGTCTCCACCGCAGCGCCCTGGAAAAAGCCGGAGCCAAGCGCGAGCTTGAAGAACTTATCTTCGCTGAAACCAGACTGCGTGCCCTTAGCAATCTCACGGTAGGCCACCGGTCCGCCCCAAGCATTTGCCAGCTTGGCGGGGTTACCTGCGCGGAAGATATCATCCTGGCCCGCGCCGATAATAAGACCACGTGCCTTCACAGTGGGGGCGGCCTTGACCGCGGACGGTGACGTGTCAGCCGGGTAGAGGGCCGCTACGGCACGGACCTTGGGGTTATCCACGGCCGCGAGCGTAGCTACACCGCCGCCCATACCGTGGCCGACGACGCCCAACTTGGAGACGGACACCGAAATTTTGCCAGCGCCCAGCTTGACGCCGGTAGCTATTTGTAGGGCTGATTCGACGTCAGCAACGAGGTTGCGGTGCTTGGCAAAAGCACCGGTTTCCGTATCGGGAGCAACGACGACGATGCCCCAGCTAGCAAGGTGGCGCAACGTAGCGTGGTAATCCTTGATGCTCTTCGTCCAATCATGGGCAAAGGCAACAGCAGGCAGGCCCTTTCCTTCAGACGGGGTATACACCTTGCCCTCAATTCCTGCATAAGACAGGTCACCAACGAGGACGCGGTGCGGGCCGCGCTTGGACAACGTACCGAGATGCTTCTTCAAATTCGCAGACACGCTTTACAGAATAGAGGAAAGACTGCCCGCACAGGTGGAATAGGCCGCGGGGAGGGGGATTAGAAAGCGTTTCTGCAAAGGTCAGACCCGCGGCAGAAAACAACCCCTCTCAGACCGTCAACATGGTGATACGTGCTGTAAAATCCTGTTCCATGTGTGGAATTGTTGGATATGTAGGCCATAACACTGATGGTCGTGACTACTATGCCCAAGACGTCGTGCTGGAAGGCCTGCGCCGACTCGAATACCGCGGGTATGACTCCGCGGGCGTTGCTATGTATGCCGATGGTGGCATCGGCTGGCGCAAGAAAGCCGGAAAGGTAGCGGCGCTCGAAGCCGAAATCGAAGCCCGCCCGCTCAAGGACTCGGTCCTGGGCATTGGCCACACTCGCTGGGCCACCCACGGTGGCCCGACGGATCTTAACGCCCACCCGCACGTGGTGGATGGCGGCAAGCTCGCTGTCGTGCACAACGGCATCATCGAAAACTTCGCCGAGCTGAAGCACGAGCTGGAGTCCAAGGGCCACAACTTCGTGTCCGAAACGGATACCGAGGTTGCCGCCACTTTATTGGCAGACGTCTTCCACAATGAAGCTGGTGAGAATCTCACCAAGGCGATGCAGCTGACCTGTGCCCGTCTCGAAGGTGCATTTACGCTCCTCGCCATTCACGCCGACCAGGCTGACCGTATTGTGGCTGCACGCCGTGACTCGCCGCTGGTTATCGGCCTGGGTGAGGGAGAAAACTTCCTGGGGTCGGACGTTTCTGGGTTCATCGACTACACCAAGTCCGCCGTGGAGATGGACAACGACCAAGTGGTGACCATCACCGCGGACGAGATTGAAATCACGGACTACGACGGCAAGCCTGCCCAGGGCAAGCCTTTCGAGATCAAGTGGGATGCCGCAGCTGCGGAAAAGGGCGGATATAACTCCTTCATGGAGAAGGAAATCCACGACCAGCCCGCTGCCGTGCGCGATACGCTGCTGGGCCGTCTCGACGAAAACGGCCACTTGATTCTTGACGAGATCCGTATTGACGAGTCAGTACTCAAGTCCATCGACAAGATCATCGTCATCGCCTGCGGTACCGCCGCGTACGCCGGTCACGTTGCGCGCTACGCCATCGAGCACTGGTGCCGCATTCCGTGTGAGGTCGAGCTTGCCCACGAGTTCCGTTACCGCGACCCCATCGTGAACGAAAAGACCCTTGTCGTGGCTTTGTCGCAGTCGGGCGAAACCATGGATACCCTCATGGCCGTGCGCCATGCCCGCCAGCAGGGAGCCAAGGTGATTGCCATCTGCAATACCCAGGGTTCCTCCATCCCGCGCGAGTCCGATGCCGCACTGTATACCCACGCCGGCCCGGAGATCGCCGTGGCGTCCACCAAGGCCTTCCTGGCACAGATCACCGCAACGTACCTGCTAGGCCTGTACCTGGCGCGCCTGCGCGGCAACATGTTCTCCGATGAGGTCACCGCGGTACTCAACGAGCTCCGCGCCATGCCGGACAAGGTCGAGGCGGTCATCGAGAATGAGGGGCAGGTTTACGATCTGGCCAACGCCATGGAGAACGCGAAGTCGGTACTCTTCCTGGGCCGCCACGTCGGCTTCCCGGTGGCACTTGAAGGCGCACTGAAGCTCAAGGAGATTGCGTACCTCCATGCAGAGGGCTTTGCTGCCGGCGAGCTCAAGCACGGCCCGATTGCCCTGATTGAGGAAGGCCAGCCGGTCTTCGTTATCGTTCCGTCCCCGCGCGGTCGCGATTCCCTGCACTCCAAGGTGGTCTCCAACATCCAGGAGATCCGCGCCCGTGGTGCTATCACCATCGTGATTGCGGAGGAAGGCGACGAAGCCGTCGAGACCTACGCCAACCACATCATTCGTATCCCGCAGGCGCCGACGCTCATGCAGCCCCTGCTGGCCACCGTACCGCTGCAGATTTTTGCCTGCGGTGTGGCCACCGCCAAGGGCTACGACGTAGACCAGCCGCGTAACCTGGCGAAGTCCGTCACCGTGGAATAAATCCACCCTCCCCATCGAGCGGGCAGCGAGTCTAAGGCTCCTGCCCGCTCGTGGCACAATAAGGGACATGCTGAAAACCACCGTCGACCTCGCTGCCATTGCCCATAATGTCGCCTACATGAAGGACGTGGCGGCCCCGGCCCGCCTCATGTGCGTGGTGAAAGCGGACGCCTATGGCCACGGCATCAAGCGCGTTGCTCCCATCATGGAAGCAGCAGGTGCAGATTCCTTCGGCGTGGCCACGCTGGGCGAGGCGGTGGCATTGCGCGACGTTATCCCAAAGACCCCTATCGCAGCGTGGCTGTGGGATCCGAAGGAGGACCTCACGCCGGCGTTGGATGCGGGTATTCAGATCGGTATCCCGTCCCTCGAGCACGCCCGTGCGCTGATTGCCACTGGGCGCCGCGCCGAGGTCTTCGTGTTGGTAGAGACGGGGATGCACCGATTGGGCGTCGACAAGCATCAGTGGGAAGAGACGTTCGCACTGCTTCGCGACGTCCCCACCCTCACCGTCCTCGGCCTCATGTCCCACTTTGCGTGTGCAGACGAGCCGGGGCATCCGCACAATGACCACCAAGAGGCAAAATTTCGGGAAGCTCTGGCCTGTGCCCGTGGCGTAGGCCTCGAATGCCCAGTGAACCACCTGGCCAACTCCCCAGCGGTACTTACTCGTCCTTCCGCACGTTTCGACCAAGTGCGCGTCGGCGTGGCTTTGTATGGCCTAGAACCCGTTGCTGGGCGCGACCATGGACTGATTCCAGCAATGACGTGGGAAAGTTCCGTGCTGACCGTGAAACCGATTTCTCAAGGAGAATCCACAAGCTACGGGCTGACGTGGACCGCCGATAGTGACCGTCAGCTGGCCACCGTGGCGGTGGGCTACGCCGATGGTCTGCCGCGAGCCTTTCAAGGAGCACTCAAGGTAGGCCTCGGCGGCGAGCTTTACCCGCAGGTCGGGCGCGTGTGTATGGACCAGATCATCGTGGATCTCGGCGCCAATGAGCACGGCGTGAATCCGGGGGATCGTGCCGTCATTTTTGGTAAAGGCGGTATGAGTGCCACGGAGCTCGCGGAGGCGGCGGGGACTATTGACTATGAAATTGTTTGCCGCCCTACCGGGCGCACCGAGCGTTTCTACCGTGAAGGAGATAACAATGCGCAGTGATTTTCCCCACGAGGGAACCCGTACCGCCGCGACAGTTGACGACACCTACGCGCTCGGCGAAGAGCTTGGCGCAGCGCTGGAAGCCGGGGATTTGGTCATTCTAGATGGGCCTCTGGGAGCTGGAAAAACAGCGTTTACCCAGGGGATTGCCAGTGGTATGCAAGTAAAGGGGAGGGTGACCTCGCCGACATTTGTCATTGCTCGGGAACACCCTTCACTCGTGGGCGGGCCGGCGTTGGTTCACGTCGATGCGTACCGCCTCCTGGACCACTCTGATGATCCATTAGGAGAGTTAGACGGTTTAGACTTGGACACCGATATCGACGACGCCGTTGTCGTTGCCGAATGGGGTGGTGGCTTCATGGAGCGTCTGTCGGATTCCTATCTGGTCGTGTCGATCAATCGCGACGCAGAGGATGATAGCCGTGTCTTTTCGTGGAAATGGGTGAATTAATGTGCTGACGTTTCTTGCCGAACAACCCCTGTTGACTCTCTTCTTGATCATGGCCGTGGGTTTGGCCATCGGCAAGATTAATTTCTTTGGCATCTCGCTCGGTGCCGCAGCAGCGATGTTCGTGGCCCTGGGTCTTTCCGCTGCTAACCCGGACATTGTGGTTCCGCCATTCGTGTATCAGTTTGGCCTCGCCATCTTCGTCTACGTCATCGGTCTCAACTTCGGCCGCAGCTTCTTTGAAGATTTCCGGCGCCGTGGTTGGAAGATGTCGCTGGTCGTCATTATTTTCTTCTTCGTTCTCGCCGGACTGACTGCCGGCGCGGTGCGCCTGTTTGATCTTGATCCAGCGCAGGCCGTCGGCATGCTGGCCGGCTCCCAGAGCTCTACACCCGGTATGGCTGCTGTGGTGGAAACTTTAGGCGGAAACAGTGCCCCTGTCGTTGGTTACTCCCTGGCCTACCCAGGCTGCATCATCGCCACCATCTTGGTGGCTGCGATTGGCGCCAAGGTCTTCCGCGTCAACCACGTCAAAGATGCCAAAGAAGAAGGTATGCTCTCTGAGCCCCTCAAGTGGAAGGCCGTGCGCCTGACCAAGGACCCTGGTGTAACCGTGGGCGAAATTGCGGAGTACACGGGCGAGGCTGTCATCGCTACCCGCTGCCTCCGCAAGTCACACGAGCACGTCCTTGCTGATCCAGACATGAAGCTGCGTGCCGGTATGGAGCTTCTACTCAACGGCACTATCCCATCGCTGGAGCGCGCGATTGCCATCCTGGGCGAAGAAATCGAACTGCAACTTCGTGAAGAAGACGGCCTTATTTACCGCCGACTCACGCTGTCGAACCCGAAGGTAGCCGGCCGCACCATTGGGGAATTGAACACGTTAAACCACGGCTTCCTCATCGCCCGTATCCGCCGCGGTGATACTCAAATCGTGCCGAATGACAACACCGTGCTCTACTACTCGGACCGCGTCCGTGTGGTCACTGCTCCGGGCCGGCTTGACGACGTCCGAACCTTCCTCGGGGACTCCGAATCCAAGCTCGGCAATGTGGACTTGTTCCCCTTCGCCCTCGGCCTGCTTATTGGTCTGCTCTTCGGTGCTATCCCGATTCCCCTGCCCGGCGGCACGACGCTGTCCTTCGGTTTCGGTGGCGGCCCCATCGTGGTGGGCCTCATTCTTGGTGCCCTGGGCCGTACCGGCCGCATTCACTGGCAGATGCCGTTCCACGCGAAGCAGACGATTTCCACCCTGGGCCTCACACTCTTCCTGGCGGGCGTGGGCACCTCTGCCGGCGGTCAGTTCCGTGATGCCCTCTCGGATCCGGTGTCGCTGAAGTACATGGGCGTAGGCCTTGTTTTGTCCCTCGTCGCTGCCATCGGCTTGGGAATCGTGTGCACCTTGGTTCTGCGCCTCAAGTTTGATGAGTCCATGGGCGTGGCCGCTGGTATGACCACCAACCCTGCCGTGATGGCATACCTGAACTCGCAGACCGGCACCCAGCTGGCAGAACGCGGCTATGCCACGGTGTATCCGACCACGATTATCGGCAAGATTCTCATGTGTCAGATGCTGGCATTAATCATCGTCTAACGAGTCCCTGCACTGGGTAGTGCAGGGGCAGGGGAGGGCAGTCACGTAGGATGAGCACGTACTGCACCTCCCTTTTTTAGGAGCGATTTAATCTTTATGAACAAGCTTGGTCAATTCATTACCACCGTCGTCATTGGCGGCTTTGCCGTTTTCCTCGCAGCTCTCATCGCCCTGTCGATGACCCGCACGGAGGAAGACTCTTCCTCGACTTTGGCGGAAACCCTGGAGAAGTACCCAAAGAACCTCGACTTCGCTGCGCTCGTTGTGCCGGATGTCTACGGCCCTGAGGAGGTTGCAGGCCTCATCGTGTGCCCGGGCACCACGGAGGAGCAGCTTTCTGATATTCCTGCAGCCGAGGCCGGCATCGACTTCGAGGACGGCAAGGTGGCCGATGACGTGAACTACTTCATCACCATGTCGACTGAGCAGGAGTACTCGGCGGAGAAGCTGCAGCGCTCCAACGTTGACCTGTGCCGCGACGTACTCACCCAGGTCGAGGCGGCTAAGGCTCAGGGCCAGGACGTGGCCGCGGTGTACCCGGTGCAGCCGCAGCAGCCGATGCAGTTCCTCCGCGCTGAGAAGGATGACGACTCCACTCGCTGGCACTTCGCAGGCTAATGAAGGTTCTCGCACTCGATACTGCCACGACTGACCTCGTCACGGGCATCGTCGATACCACCACGGGAGAAAGCGTCGACCGCGTTGTCAGCGATACGCGTGCGCACAACGAGCAGCTCATTCCCACCATTGAGCAGCTGCTTAACGACGCCTCCCTGACCTACCCCGACCTCTCCGCCATCGTCGTCGGCACCGGTCCGGGCCCCTTCACCGGCCTGCGTGTGGGCATGGCGACGGCCTCCGCTCTGGGCGTGGCGTTAGGGCTGCCCGTGCATGGCGTGTGCACGCTCGATGCCATCGCGCAGGGCCGCGAAGGGGAGTGGCTCGTGGCCATCGATGCCCGCCGCAAAGAGGTTTACTGGGCCACCTACTCCGAGGGACGCCGCGTCAGCGGACCGGAGGTGACCCGTCCGGATCATCTCACGGTGCCTGAGGGCTTTTCCCCGCGCCTGGTTTTCCCGGACACCATCGCACCGCGCCTTCCCGAGGCCCTTGCCGTCCTTCCCCGCGAGTGGGACACCCCGCGTGCTGCGGGCTTCGTTGCTTGCGCCGATCTCGAGTCTGAACCGGCCCCACTCGTACCGCTCTACCTGCGCCGCCCCGATGCGAAAGTCCCGCAGGCCACGCCTCGTTCAACGGCGCTCATCGGCGGTGCTGAATCTTCTGAACCATGAGGCTACGCCCACTGACGCTTGGCGACGTCTCTCGCTGCGCCGAGCTGGAAAAAGTACTCTTCCCCGGAGAAAGCCCCTGGCCCGCCCGCGCTTTCGAACAGGAACTCGCCGCGGGGCACACCACCTACTGGGCGGTTGACGCAAGCGTCAACCACGCAGACCACGACGTCAACCGCGTGGGCCATAATGACAACCACGCAGACCGCGACGACAACCGCGTGGGCCATAATGACAACCACGCAGAACACGACGACAACCGCGTGGGCCATAATGACAACCACGCAGACCACGACGACAAACACGTAGACCACGACGTCATCCATGTCGCCCACAATGTTGTAGGCTATGCCGGCGTCGGACGTATGGGCCCCGCCGCGTGGCCGGAGTATGAAATCCGCACCATCGGCGTTGCACCTGAAGCGCAGCGCCGCGGCATCGCGCGGATGATGATGGATGCCATCGTCGAACTCGCCGATAGCCACGACGCACCTATTTTTCTCGAAGTCCGCGTGGGAAACGATCCCGCCATTCGCCTCTACGAGGCCTATGATTTTGTCATCAATGGCCTGCGCCGCAACTACTATCAGCCCTCCGGGGCGGACGCCCACACCATGTACCGACCACGAAAGAGTGAGAGATGATAATCCTCGGCATCGAGTCCTCCTGCGACGAAACCGGCGTGGGCATCATCGAGCTATCGGACGACGGCCACATGGAGATCCTCGCCAACGTCGTCGCCTCCTCCATGGAGCAGCACGCCCGCTTCGGCGGCGTGGTCCCGGAAATCGCCTCCCGTGCCCACCTTGAGGCCATGCCGCAGGTGATGAAAGCGGCGCTTAAAGAGGCGGGCGTCGACAAGCCTGATGCGGTCGCCGCCACCGTGGGACCGGGCCTGGCCGGTGCACTCCTCGTCGGGGCGTCGGCAGCTAAGGCCTTCGCCTCCGCGTGGGGCGTGCCTTTCTACGGCGTCAACCACTTGGGCGGGCACGTCGCGGTGGCCAACCTGGAGGGCGAGGAGCTGCCGCACTCGGTGGCTCTGCTCGTTTCCGGCGGTCACACGCAGCTGCTGGAAGTCGAGGCCGTGGGCAAACCCATGAAGGAACTGGGCACCACGCTTGACGACGCCGCCGGCGAAGCCTACGACAAAGTCTCCCGCCTCCTGGGCTTGGGGTATCCGGGAGGGCCGGTCATCGATAAGCTGGCCGCCCAAGGCGAGCCCACCATTGATTTGCCGCGTGGTTTGTCCAAGGCCGAGGACCTGCGCGGGCCCAACCGCCACAACTTCTCCTTCTCTGGCCTCAAGACCGCGGTGGCGCGCCACGTGGAAAAGGCCGAGCGCGAAGGTTCGACAATCCAGGTGGAGGACCTGTGCGCTTCCTTCCAGGAAGCGGTGGCGGATGTGCTGACCGCCAAGGCCGTGCGCGCCTGCCAGGACACCGGCGCCAAGGTGCTGTTGCTTGGCGGCGGCGTGGCTGCTAATTCCCGGCTGCGCGGGCTAGCGGCGAAGCGCTGCGAGTCCGCCGGCATTGAGCTGCGCGTGCCGCGTTTTTCCCTCTGCACGGACAATGGCCTTATGATTGCTGCTATTGCCGCCCAACTTATTCATGAAGGCGCGGAACCCTCCGGGCTGGACTGCGGGACCGATACCCAACTAGAGGTGGAGGTTCCGCTCGTCGCCGCTGCGCGCTAGCGGATGCGGAAAGCCCAGCGTACCGGTAGTCTGGCAGGCGACTCTTTCTCACCCGCCTAACAAGGAGCTGTCGTCATGACCACTGGTTTCCTCGTCAATCCGGACCTGTCCCGCCGCACCATCGAATTTGAGCTCGAGCACGCCAACCAGTTCCTCGGCGGTACCACCGAGGACCGCGTTTCTGTTGCCTTCCAGGATGATGGCCAGACCTACGCCGCACTGTTTAACCCGAATGCCAAGGCCGAGGGTGCCGACCCGAACCCGGTAGCGTCGCTGGCCCGCAACGCCGCTGATACCGGCAACTCCGCCTTCCTCCAGGACCCGATCCGCTCCATCTGTGGCCCGGTTATTTTCGTCGCCGCTGATGGCGATGACAAGAACATCGACGAGGTCAAGGAAGCCGTCGAGTACGGCATCCGCGCCGTGAAGACCTACCGCGAAGACAACCCGGAGGAGTACCAGCTGTGGCGCGCGGCCGTTATCAACTCTGACAAGCAGGTCTAAGCCGCGCTAGCGCCCTTTCGCCCCCGACGCAACGGTCCTCTATGGACCCGAGCGTCTTTTCTTTTATTCACACCTCTGCGTTTCTACTGTTGTATTAGTCGAGGTGGTGGGGTGGATCGTGATAACTCTCGCGCGCGCGAGAGCTGCCGTTCGCGCAGGGCGAGCAGAGTTAGCGCCCCACAACGTTGAGGGCTAGCAGTCGCGCGGGTAGAGTGCTAGTCAGGTTGTTTTGACCCACAGTTGTTCACCCGCGACGACGGCTGTGCTGGGCTAGCCACAACCGGCACACGCGCGCTCATGTGGGCGCGCATTGAGAACACTTTGGAGGAAATCATCATGGCAAACATCAAGCCGCTGGAGGACAAGGTCCTCGTCCAGATCGTTGAAGCTGAGACCACCACTGCATCCGGCCTGGTTATCCCGGACTCCGCGAAGGAGAAGCCGCAGGAGGCCACCGTCGTGGCTGTCGGACCGGGCCGCACCAACGACAAGGGCGAGGTTGTTCCGGTTGGCGTCAACGAGGGTGACACCGTCATCTTCTCTAAGTACGGCGGCACCGAGCTGAAGTACGACGGCCAGGAGTACCTCCTGCTGTCCGCCCGTGACCTGCTTGCTGTCATCGAGAAGTAGGCGATTAACCCTATGCCAAAGCTGATTGCATTTGATCAGGAGGCCCGCGAGGGCATCCAGCGCGGTGTAGACACGCTGGCCGACGCCGTCAAGGTCACCCTCGGCCCCCGCGGCCGCAACGTCGTACTGTCCAAGGCCTTCGGTGGCCCGACCGTCACCAACGATGGCGTCACCATCGCCCGCGATATTGACCTCGACGATCCGTTTGAGAACCTTGGCGCCCAGCTGGTGAAGTCCGTGGCCGTCAAGACCAACGACATCGCTGGTGACGGCACCACCACCGCCACCTTGCTGGCCCAGGCACTCGTCTTCGAGGGGCTGCGCAACGTTGCTGCCGGCGCTAACCCGGTGGAGCTCAACAAGGGCATCGAGGCGGCGGCCGAGAAGGTCGTTGAGGAGCTCAAGAAGCGCGCCACCCCGGTGAACTCCTCTGCGGAGATCTCCCAGGTTGCCACCGTCTCCTCCCGCGATGCGGAGGTCGGCGAGATGGTTGCTGGTGCGATGGACAAGGTGGGCAAGGACGGCGTCGTGACCGTCGAGGAGTCCCAGACCATCGAGTCTGCCGTGGACGTTACCGAAGGTATTTCCTTCGACAAGGGCTACCTCTCCCCGTACTTCGCAACGGAGGAGGAGACCTACAACGCCGTGCTTGACGACGCCGCAATTCTCCTCGTCCGCAACAAGATCTCCTCCCTGCCGGACTTCCTGCCGCTGCTGGAGAAGATCGCGGAGTCCTCGCGCCCGACTCTCATCATTGCTGAAGACATCGAGGGCGAGCCGCTGCAGGCACTCGTGGTGAACTCCATCCGCAAGGTCCTCAAGGTTGCTGCCGTGAAGTCTCCGTACTTCGGCGAGCGCCGCAAGGGCTTCATGGATGACCTGGCCGTTGTCACCGGCGCGACCGTCGTCGACCCGGAGGTTGGCATCAACCTCAAGGAGGTCGGCCCGGAGGTTCTCGGTTCCGCACGCCGCGTCACCGTGTCCAAGGAGGACACCGTGATCGTGGATGGTGCCGGTACCGCCGAGGCCGTCGAGGAGCGCCGAGAGCAGCTGCGCCGCGAGATCGAGCGCACCGATTCCACCTGGGACAAGGAAAAGCTCGAGGAGCGCTTGGCCAAGCTCTCCGGTGGCGTCGCTGTTATCCGCGTGGGTGCTGCTACCGAGACCGAGGTCAACGAGCGCAAGTTGCGCGTCGAGGACGCCATCAACGCCGCCCGCGCGGCCGTTGAGGAAGGCGTTATCGCCGGCGGCGGTTCCGCACTGGTCCAGATCTCCAAGGAGCTCGAGGCTTTCGCTGAGGGCTTCGAAGGTGAGGCCAAGGTGGGCGTGCTGGCAGTGTCCCGCGCGCTGACCCGTCCGGCCTACTGGATTGCGGAGAACGCCGGCCTCGACGGCTCCGTCGTGGTGTCCCGCGTTGCCGAGCTGCCCAACGGTGAAGGCTTCAACGCCGCCACCCTGGAATACGGCAACCTGCTGGAGCAGGGCATCATCGACCCAGTGAAGGTGACCCACTCCGCTGTGGTCAACGCCGCCTCCGTGGCCCGCATGGTTCTCACCACCGAGGCTTCCGTTGTGGAAAAGCCTGACGAGGAAGAACCGGCACAGGCCAGCCACGGCCACGCGCACGCGCACTAAACCGTGCGCGTGGGAAGCAGGAGCTTCCCGCGCAGCCACAAGGAAGGCCCGCCATCCCGCAATGACGTGGGGCGGCGGGCCTTTTCGCCGCGTGTGGGCCGTGGTGCTCCCGACTCCTCGACGAGCCACGCGAGGACATCGATACGTTGCTGACGCTTTCCGACGCCACCCTCATCCTCATTGAGCACCACCGGCTTGGTCGGGCGCATGCGGATCACATCGTCGCCCCTGGCCCCGGCGCAGGTTGTGCGGGAGGCGAGAGCGTCGCTGCGTGTTCGCCGCGGGAGTTCTTAGACACGGGTAGGTTGACTGCCCGTCATCTGGCCCACGTTGCTTCTAGCCCAGCTCGAAGACGGCGCTTCGAGAGGGGGAGCTTAGGCGCTGACGGTGGCGTGGGTACGACGCGAGCGCAGGGCCACCACGCGCTCGGATTCGCTCATGCCACCCCAGACGCCGTAGGGCTCGCCGGAGGCTAGGGCATGCTCGCGGCACAGCTCGATGACCGGGCAGGTGTGGCAGATGGCCTTGGCGCGGTTCTCGCGCTGAGCGCGGGCGCGACCGCGCTCGCCGTCCGGGTGGTAGAACACGTCAGAGTTTTCTCCACGACATGCGCCCTGGAGCTGCCAATCCCAAAAGTCCGCGTTCGGTCCGGGGAGCAGGAATGACTGAGACACGTTCGATTCTCCTTCGTTGAAGATAGAGCGCCCGGACCTGAGGACACGGCTGCCACAGAAACCATGACTCCGTGAGTGCCGGGGTGAGACGAGAATGAAGTGTGACCGCCTTGGGTGAACGACACGTTACGTCTTGTTGACATTCAGGTATAACAGTGTCGCTATCGCCGGTTTTGTACTGATTGACCTGCTGTTATGCTGAAAGTGAACGGTGTATGAACTTTTTCATGGTGGGATAAGAATGGGGAATATGCCCGTCGTTTCGGGATTCAGCCCGTGGGTGTGACATGATATTCGTGCACAACATGAAGAAATAAAGAGTAATACGGCAAGCAGAACAAGCAAGGATGGCAGTGGCTACCAAAGCTACAGGCGCGAACGATGCGGCAACGGCATCGAAGCGCGACAGCGATAAGGAATTGGCGGACCTCGTTCCGCTGGCTGTCGACGGTAGCCGCCGCGCCCTGCAGGACATCATGCGCATCATTCACCCGCAGGTCCTGCGCTATTGCCGCGCGCGCATCGGCGGCCACCGCCAACCCACGGCAGAGGACGTGGCCCAGGAGATTTGCTTGGCCGTGGCGACGTCGATAAGCACGTACAAGGACAAAGGCCGCCCCTTTATGGCCTACGTGTACGGCATCGCCTCCCACAAGGTCACCGACGCCCACCGCGCACTCAGCCGCGACCAGACCAACCCCACCGACGAGGTTCCCGAAGACGCGGCTGACGACGCCACCCCCGAAGAATCCGCGCTGGTCATGGACGGTAGTAACAGAGTGTGTGCCTTGCTCGATACGTTAAGTGACAAGGCCCGGGACATCATCATCTTGCGAGTGTTCGTCGGACTGTCGGCAGAGGAAACCGCTGAGATTGTGGAATCAACCCCTGGCGCAGTCCGCGTGGCACAGCATCGTGCGCTGGCGCAATTGCGCACGTCTCTCGATTCGCGCGCGGACTGAGATAACTGAGATATCGGCACTTGGCACGGACAATTAAACACATTCTCTATCAAGGAAGGGAGGACATCATGGCAAAGAAGGACCAGGTTCAGCTGGGCGTCGCTGAGCAGCTGCAACCCTTAGTTGACGATGATGCATTCCTCACCAGTCTCTCCGAAGGCAGTGACCCCACGGGCGGCGATGATGAGCTAGCGGGACTCCTGTTGGAGCTGCGTGGCGACGTCGAGAAGCAGATGCCTCCGGCTCCGCTTATCGAAGGCGCGGACGAAGAACCTGCCGTTATCTCCCTGGCTTCTGCGCGCCGTCGCCGTCGCAGCAAGCCGCTCATGCACGGCCTCATCGGTGCGGCTGCGGCAACGTTGCTCATCGCCGGTTCTGGTGCGGTGATCGTAAATGCTGGCCCGGGTTCCCCGCTCTACGGCGTAAATCAGTCTCTCTTCGGTGCGCAAGACCAGGAAGTCTCCGTCGTGGAGCTAGCCGGCACGCTCGATGAAATGGAGAAGCGCTCGGCTCAAGGAGACATGGACGGTACCCGCCAGCTGCTGGAAGAAGCCCGCAAGATGGTGGACCAAGCCAAGCAGGAACGTGCAGAGCAGCCCGAGAGCCCGGCTAAGCCGCAGCCTCGCGCCACGGTGACGACAACGCACACCGTGGAGAAACCCGCCCCGACGGAAGAGGAGCAGCCGCCGCAGGAACCGGTGACCGTAACCCAGACCCAGACTGCGGTCTCTACCGTTGTGGTCACGAGCACGGTCTCAGTAGGCAACCCGCTGAGTCCGCCGGCGCAGAACTACCCAGAGCCCGCTGAACCGGGCGGTGGCGAACAAGCCCCGCAGCAACCGGCACCGGATACGGCACCCGAGGACGCACCAGAGGGCAACGGCCTCCCGCCGGCACAGTTCCAGCAGTAAAACAACAAAAAAGAACCTCTCCCCCGCACGCCATTGGGGGAGAGGTTCTTTTTAGGTGTCCAACCGCGCGCTAGTAGCGCGAATCCATCCCGTCGAGATAGCCCACCGCATAATCCCACGGCACATACCGCGCCGGGTCCGGCTCCGCGCCCGGCTCATGGACCGGTGCCAGCTGGCCCTGGAGAGTGGCCTGCATATTGGCGGCCAAGATGTGCCACTCGTAGAAGTGGTTTTCCTCGCAGTCTTCGCAGAAGAAGAAAATGCCGTCGATGCCGCGCGGGCTTAAGACACGCGCAAACTCCTGGACCATGGCGAGATCATGAATGACGCCGAGGCGGTCCTCTTCGGACAGCGGTTCGACGTGGTCCTCTTCCTCGAGGAAAGAAGCCGGGTCGTTCGGATCGTCCGCGAAAGGATCGCGGGGCATGTTGGCGAAAAAGTTCACGTCTGCGAGCCTATTGACTCTGCGGCCGCATAGCAATTCTCTTGCGTGGGTACGGCTACCACTATGGGCTGCACACGCACTACAGTGAGGATCACCGCATACAACTATTCGGTCAGTTTAGGAGAGCTTTACCCTCATGAGCCACGTCCACACCGGCGGAGACAACCCCGACAAGATTGCACTCTACGGCCTCACGTTCGATGACGTTTTGTTGCTTCCGGCAGAATCCAACGTCGTTCCCTCCGAGGTGGATACCTCGGCGCAGTTCACCCGCAACATTCGCCTCGGCGTGCCGCTGGCCTCCGCGGCGATGGATACGGTGACCGAGGCCCGCATGGCCATCGGCATGGCCCGCCAGGGCGGCATCGGCGTGCTCCACCGCAACCTGTCCGCTGAGGACCAGGCGCAACAGGTCGAGATTGTGAAGCGCTCCGAATCTGGCATGGTCACCGATCCCGTGACTGCCACCCCGGACATGACTATCGACGAAATCGATACGCTGTGCGCGCGGTACCGGATTTCGGGACTGCCGGTCGTCGATAAGCAGGGCGTCCTCGTGGGTATCTGCACCAACCGTGACATGCGCTTCGAGCCGGATTTCTCCCGCACCGTCTCTGAGATTATGACGCCGATGCCGCTGGTTGTGGCCAAGGAAGGCGTCAGCAAGGAGGAGGCGCTGGCGCTGTTGTCCGCTAATAAGGTGGAGAAGCTTCCTATCGTCGATGATGGCAACAAGCTCGTCGGCCTCATCACTGTCAAGGACTTTGTCAAGACCGAGCAGTTCCCCAATGCTTCCAAGGACAGCTCTGGGCGCCTGCTCGTGGCGGCGGGTATCGGTACCGGCGAGGAGTCCTACCAGCGCGCGGGCCAGCTTGTCGACGCCTCCGTGGACGTCCTCGTCGTCGACTCTGCCCACGCCCACAACAACCGCGTGCTCGAGATGGTCTCCCGCGTGCAGAAGGACTTTGGTGACCGCGTCGACGTCATCGGCGGCAACCTAGCCACCCGTGCTGCTGCGCGCGACATGATTGAGGCCGGCGCGGATGCCATCAAGGTCGGTATTGGCCCCGGCTCTATCTGTACTACCCGCGTGGTCGCAGGCGTGGGCGCGCCGCAGATTACCGCCATTATGGAAGCCGCCGCCGAAGCTGGTCCGGCGGGTGTGCCGGTCATCGCGGATGGCGGTATGCAGTACTCCGGTGATATTGCCAAGGCGCTGGCCGCCGGTGCGGATGCCGTCATGCTGGGCTCCATGCTGGCGGGCACTACCGAGTCCCCGGGCGATATCGTCGTGGTCCAGGGCAAGCAGTACAAGCGCTACCGTGGCATGGGCTCCATGGGCGCGATGCAGGGTCGCGGGCTTACGGGTGAGAAGCGGTCCTACTCTAAGGACCGTTACTTCCAGGCGGATGTGCGTAGCGAGGATAAGCTGGTGCCGGAAGGCGTGGAGGGCCGCGTGCCGTTCCGCGGTGACATTGATGCCATTGTTCACCAGATTGTCGGCGGCCTGCGTGCCTCCATGGGCTACACCGGTTCCGCCACCTTGGCCGAGCTGAAGACCAAGCAGTTTGTCCAAATCACCGCTGCAGGACTCAAGGAATCTCACCCGCACCACCTTCAGCAGATCGTTGAAGCTCCGAACTACCGTTAAGGACCCAACATGCGCGATTACGTAGAAATTGGCGTCGGCCGCGAGGCACGCCGTACCTATGACCTCAGCCAGGTTTCCCTGGTGCCCACTCGTCGTACGCGTTCCTCCAAGGACGTGGACACCTCGTGGAATATTGACGCCTACACCTTCGACGTTCCGTTCGTCTCGGCACCGACCGACGCGTTGGCCACGCCGGAGTTTGTCATTGAGATGGGCAAGCAGGGCGGCCTTGGTGTCATCAACGCAGAGGGGCTGTGGGGCCGCCACGAGGACTTGGAGGGCGCGATTGCCCGCGTGACGGAGAACTACGGCGACCTGTCTACGTTGCAGGAGCTGCATGCCGCGCCCCTCAATGAAGAACTGCTGGCCGAGCGCATCGCGCAGGTGCGCGATTCCGGCGTAACCGTGGCCGTGCGCGTGTCCCCGCAGCGCGCTCGCGAGCTGGCGCCCGTGGTTATTAAGGCCGGCGCGGAGCTGCTGTTCATCCACGGCACGCTGATTTCCGCCGAGCACGTGCAGACGGGTGGCGAGCCACTCAACTTGAAGGAGTTCATCGGTTCGCTGGACACCCCGGTGATTGCTGGTGGCGTGGCGGATTACACCACGGCCCTGCACCTCATGCGTGCGGGCGCGGCCGGTATCATCGTCGGCTCCGGCGTGAACACTAACCCGGAGACGCTCGGTATTGATATCCCGATGGCGACGACCATCGCGGACGTTGCGGCCGCTCGCCGCGATTACCTGGATGAAACCGGGGGTCGCTACGTGCATGTGCTTGCCGACGGCGACATCCACACCTCCGCAGACATCGCCAAGGCCATTGCTTGTGGCGCCGATGGCGTCGTTCTGGGTCCGGTCCTCGCGCGTGCGGCGGAGGCAGGCGGTAAGGGCTGGTACTGGCCGTCGACGGCCGGCCACCCGCGTTTCCCGCGCGGCGTCATCGAGCCGGTTGGTGTGGCTGGCACCCTCCTCGGCGCTGCCGACGACGAGGATGTCCCAGCGGGATCGCCGTCCCTCGAGGTCGTCGTGCATGGCCCGTCCAATGAGCCACTGGGTGAGCTCAACCTCGTCGGTGGCCTCAAGCGTGCCATGGCCAAGTGCGGCTACACGGACCTGAAGTCCTTCCAGAAGGTGGGCCTGGCCGTCCGTTAGTTCTGCGGGCGGCGGAAGCGCCATGGGGCTCGGGGGCGGCGCGGGCGCAGTGCAGTTGTGCGGAAAATGATGTGCCCGCGCGCCGGCACCATCGTTTGGACGACCGATGCCAACACCACCAAGGCAATGGCCGTGAGCTTGAGCGCGGTCACGCCCTGGGATAGGAGGAGCCAGCCGAAGAAGGCAGCAACCACGGATCGCTGACCAGCACTAGCGCGCCGCGCGGGTTGAGCGGCTCTCCGGTCAACGAGTCCACGTCCAGTAGGGCCATGCCGATGAGGGCGAGGGCGACGCAGGTGGCGTCGCGAAGCGACCGCGACAATACCGCCGCTAACAGCAACGGGCCCACGAACTCAATGGTTACCGCGGGGCCTAGCGGAACCACGCGTAGAAGAAGCCATTCATCAACCCCAATGACACGCCAAACAGCGCAGCCGAAATCCACTTTCCCGGTTCCACGTATGCACCTTGGGGCGTGCGAAAAGCAATAAGATTGCCGCGGCTATCAGCAAACGCATCGACGCTGTTCCCCACGTGCCCGCATGAGGAAAGAGCTGGATGGCCAGGCTCGCGCCCAGCTGCAGCGAGATGCATGAGCCAATGACGCACAGGATAGCGAGCGGGCTATTGTCCTACATTCCCTCGACATTCACTGCGAAAGGGGCACTGCGTTAAACTGGTGGCCGTGACTACCCCAAATACAACCCCGCGTCCTGTCCTCGTGGTGGACTTTGGCGCCCAGTACGCGCAGCTCATCGCCCGGCGCGTACGTGAGGCCAACATCTACTCCGAGGTTGTCCCAAACTCTGCGTCGGTAGAAGACATCAAAGCCAAAAACCCGGCTGCGCTGATTCTTTCCGGCGGGCCGTCGTCGGTGTATGCCGACGGCGCCCCAGCGCTGAAGCCGGAGCTGCTCGAGCTCGGCATTCCGGTCTTTGGTATCTGCTACGGCTTCCAGTCCATGACTCGCGTCCTCGGTGGCACCGTGGCCGCCACCGGTGCTCGCGAGTACGGCCGCACGGACATGACCGTGTCCGGCGGCGTGCTGCATAAGGGCCTGGAGGAAACCCACAAGGTATGGATGTCCCACGGCGATTCGGTCTCTGAAGCTCCGGAGGGCTTCGAGGTGACTGCTTCTTCCGATGGTGCGCCTGTGGCCGCTATGGAGTGCTTGTCCAAGAAGATGGCAGGCGTGCAGTACCACCCGGAGGTCCTGCACTCGCCGCACGGCCAGGAGGTACTTACCCGCTTCCTTACTGAGGTGGCTGGTCTGGAGCAGAACTGGACCGCTGAGAACATTGCGGAGCGCCTCATTGAGGATGTGCGTGAGCAGATCGGTGAGGATGGTCGCGCGATTTGTGCCCTGTCCGGCGGCGTGGATTCCGCCGTGGCCGCGGCCTTGGTGCAGCGCGCTATTGGTGACCGTTTGACCTGTGTCTTCGTCGACCACGGCCTGCTGCGCGCGGGCGAGCGTGAGCAGGTGGAGAAGGACTTCGTGGCGTCGACTGGCGCGAAGCTCATCACCGCTGATGAGCGCGAGGCGTTTCTTTCCAAGCTGGCTGGTGTGACCGAGCCGGAGGCTAAGCGTAAGGCCATCGGTGCGGAGTTCATCCGCTCCTTCGAGCGCGCCGTCGACCAGGCGCTGGACGGCCAGGATGCCGCCTTCTTGGTGCAGGGCACGCTCTACCCGGACGTGGTGGAGTCTGGCGGCGGTGACGGTACCGCGAACATTAAGTCCCATCACAACGTGGGCGGCCTGCCTGACGACGTCGAGTTCGAGCTCGTCGAGCCGCTGCGCCTGCTCTTCAAGGATGAGGTCCGTGCGGTGGGCCGTGAGCTGGGTCTGCCGGAAGAAATCGTGGCGCGCCAGCCTTTCCCGGGCCCGGGCCTGGGCATCCGCATTATTGGTGAGGTCACCGAGGAGCGTCTTGAGACCTTGCGTCAGGCAGACCTCATCGCGCGTACTGAGCTGACCAATGCTGGCCTGGATGGCGAGATTTGGCAGTGCCCGGTGGTGCTGCTTGCCGACGTCCGCTCGGTCGGCGTCCAAGGCGATGGCCGCACCTACGGCCACCCAATCGTCCTGCGCCCGGTGTCCTCCGAGGATGCGATGACCGCGGACTGGACCCGCCTGCCGTACGACGTGCTGGAGAAAATCTCCACCCGTATTACCAACGAGGTCAAGGATGTTAACCGCGTGGTGCTCGACGTGACGTCGAAGCCGCCGGGAACCATCGAGTGGGAGTAAACGCGTGGGGATAAAAATCCCTCGCAGATGTGCGCGGCCGTGCCCTAGTGACTCAAGGGCGCGGCCGCGCTGTGCATTGTGCCCGGCGGTGGTTGCTGGGCGGTTTAGGGAATGATGGTGGGCGGGCCGCTGATCATGTCGTTGTAGAGCGCGATGTCACCACTAATCGGCACGAGCTGGTCGCCTTGGATCTGGAGCTGAACGGTAGCGCGCTCCGTGATCCCTTCCGCCGTGGCGCCGCCGCGGCGGCCGAAGGTGGCTTGGAGGGTGTCGTCGCTTAGCACCTGGACATTCTCGATGCTGGCTGCCGTCACGCCGGTGTTGGCCAATGGGGTCGAACCCGACCAGACGATGAGGCCTTGGGCAATCGACGAACCGAGCCCGCCTGGCCCGTTGAGGTTGCCGTATGTACCGCTCAGCACGGAGTAGCTGATAGGTGCGCAGGGATTGTAGCCGCCATCGGTCACGGTGAAATAGAGTCGGGGCACGACGTCGCTGCGCAAAGCGGTGGCTCCCTCAGCGCCGAGGCCATAGCGCGTGTGGAAGTAAGCGTTTTCGGTGGCGCAGGTGTCTGTCGTGCCGGCATGTGCTCCGCCGGGGTTGAAGGCAACGGCGGTGGCAGGGGAGCAGGCGGCGAGTGCCGCGCAGCCGAGGATACAGGGAAGAATCAGGGAATATTTCATGACCCGAACGCTAGCAATAGGCCGTATTCAGTCGGAAGGGGATGATTCCCCAGCGCTCCAATAACGCATTAATTCCAGCCCGGTGAAGGCGAAGAAATAGCCCTCTGAACGGGTCTTTTAGAGTGGCGCGCACGTGTAGCCGCACACCGAGGACTATTCCTCAGTGAGCGGCTGGTCGGAAGCTTGGACGCGCGGTGCGCCGGCGAAACGCGCTGGCGGAGCGCGCCGGTGAAACGGTGCGGGGAACGAGGATTAACCCGGCGGCGGATCGGGCGGGCGAGGGCTAGCCGAACCACCAGGCGGTGCGGACGAGGGCGGCGGGTGCGCGGGGCTGGGAATAGGAACGGGCGGGCCCGCCCACGGCGGCAGGTAATGCACGCGGCCGTCGATGCGGTCGAGGCGTCCACGGCCGGTAGGGCGCTCGGGGGCATCGTCGTTGACCGCATTGTGATACGCGCACAGCGGCACCATATTGGCCATGTTGGTCGGCCCGCCGTCTTGGAAGCGGATGAGGTGATGAATCTGCGAGTCCTCAGCAGGCGCATTGCAGCCGGGCCACGCACACGTGGGATGCTCCGCCGATAAAGCAAGACGCTGCTTCGGGCTGGCAAAGCGGCTGGCCATGTAGAGGTTGACGGGGCCGTGGTGGGGATGGATAAGGGTGATGAGGCCGACGTCGGCAAGCTTTTCGCGCACAAACTCCGCACCGGTCATCGTGGCACCGTTGGTCAGCTGCAGCTCAATCTCCTCACCATCGCCGTCAATGATGCGGTCCATCTCATCGAGGCGCACGATGACGTTGGATTGGAGCTTCTGACCCGAGCCGCCCCCGCCGCGGAACACGGTATGCGCCGCGGTGAGCAAGTCCTTATCGGTCGTCTTGAGCACGGCCAGCAGTTTGGAGATGTTCAACGAGCTATCCGTGATGCTTAACGTGTGGTTGCGGCCTTCCCGGCGCGTCACGCGCATGCCCGGGGCGGGGTCCTTGGGCGGGCGCCATTCCTTGAGCTTCGCCTTCGCCACCATGGCGATCTTCTCCCGCGGGGTAGCAGCCAGCAGTTGGCGCAGCTCCCAGGCCTTGCGTGCCTTGAGCCGAGAACAGTAACGCTCGATATCAAGGAGCGTGAAGACATCGTGGCGCGTGCGGCGCGCTTTGCGCTGACGGGAGCGGAACATGGTGTCGCCGAAGTACACCTCGTGCAGGTTGAGAAGCTTCGCGGCGAAGTCGGGCTGCGCGCCCATCTGAACCAGTTGTGCACGCGTGACACCGGCGCACTGCTCGACCACGTCGAGCCCATGCGCTAGTGCCTGAATGTAACCCCCCAGTTGCATAGGCCACAGCCTAAACCAGGTCGTGCTATCGCGCTACTTGAGTGAAGAAATCGCAGTACACAGCTTATCGACGTCCCCCTCCTCCGTCGACCACGCCGTACAGAAACGCACCACGCGCTTGTCCTCATGTTCGCCGAAGAATTCGCACACAAAGTCTTTCTTGAGCTGGTCTTCCTGCTCGCGGGTAAGAAGTGCAAACTGCTGGTTGGTGGGGGAGTCTAAGAGCATGTCGATGCCGGCGGCGCGGAAAGCCTCCGTGATGCGTTGGGCCTGAGCATTGGCGCGGGCGCAGATCTGCTCGTAGAGCGTTGCCGGAGCTGCAGCCTCAGCGGGCGTGCTGAAGAGGGCAGAGAACTGTGCGCCGAGCAGCCAACCCTTGGCTAGGAGACCGCCGTGTTGTTTCATGGCGTGGCGGAAGCGCGGTGCACCTGCGGGGAAGACGATGGCCTCGCCGAAGAGGGCGCCGCATTTGGTGCCGCCGATGGTGAAGACGTCGACAAGCGCGGCGAGATTCGGCAGGGTGACATCCGCGGCAGAAAGGCCGTAGCCGAGGCGGGCGCCGTCGACAAACAGGCGCAACTCGCACTCGTCACACACCTCGCGCAGGGCCACGAGCTCCGCGCGGGTATAGGTGGTGCCGTATTCAGTGGGCTGCGTGATGTAGACCAGCGCGGGTTCGGGCATGTGCTCCTCAATCCCAGAAGCGCGGTACTCCTCCACACACGCGCGGACCTGCGCAGCGGTGATCTTGCCCAGCTGGTTCGGCAGGGTTATGACCTTGTGGCCGGAGTGTTCGATGGCGCCCGTCTCGTGCGTGGCGATGTGCCCGCTATCGGCCGAGATGACAGCCTCCCAGGGGCGCAGATGGTAAGCGATAATCGTGGCATTGGCCTGGGTTCCACCGACCATGAAATGCACCTCGGCATCCGGCGCCTGGCAGGCGGCGCGCAGGGTATCGGCGGCCGCGGCGCACAGCTCATCGGTCCCATAGCCGGAATGCACGCCGCCCACCTCCGCGATGGTTTCCAGAACGCGGGGGTGGGCTGAGCGGTGGTAGTCGTTGCCGAAGTGAATCATGCGGGCAAGTTTAGCCGGTGACGGTGAGCTCGCCGATGCCCTCGTCGATGTGGATATCCAGCAGCGCATCATCGTCATGGCGGTTCGCGCAGTTGCTTTCGCCCAAGCCGCCGTCGCAGGTGAGCGATAACGGGACGTCCTTCGGGAGGATGACCTCCACGGTGCCGATGCCGATATCGATGGTGACGTCGTGTTTGTCTTTCAGGTCGTGCAGCTGGCTCAAGTCTACCGTTGAGGTGCCGATACCCAGGTCATAGTATTCCTCGAGCTCCTCTGCGCTGGTAGGGGCGATGTGCTGAGAACCGACATTGAAGCGGGCGCGGAACCCGGACTCATCGCCGTCGACTTCTGACTGGAAGGAGACCCCGAGGAAGGCAACCGTCAGGGCGACTCCCACAGCACCAAGAGCAATCGCGGCCTCAGCCCACTGCGAACCACGCTTCTTTGTCGGTTCTTCTCGCGGGCCCGGTTCCGGCAGGTCCCAAGCTTCAGGTACCACGCCGAGCGGATCCCAGGACGGCGGGGTGGTGCGGCCGGGCGGGAAGGGGTGGCCTTCCGCAGGGCTATAACTGTTGAGGTTAACGGGCTCCTCACGCACCGGCTGCTCAGCGGCTAATAGCCCGCCGGGCGGCAGCGGCTCGCGGTGGTGAAGGGCGTACCAGGCCAGCGCACACAGCCCGAAGGTTAGCGTGGCAGAGGGAAGACCGGCGAAGTATTGCTCGCTCAGGAATAACGGGCCGGAGCCTAAAGTGAGAAGGATTCCGATAATCAGCATCCAGCCGAGCTCCTGCTCCTCCTTGGCGCCATCTTTGCCTAAGGCCGCATCGAGTGGGCAGTAGGGCGAGCCGTAGCGCGGCATGATAGCCCAGGCAGCGAGGTAGGCGGCGATGCCACCGCCGAAGGCGAGTGCTGCGACCACAAAAGCCACGCGCACGAGCGTGGGATCAATCTGGTAGCGCACCGCGATGCCTTCGCAGACACCGGCGATGTGCGCGTCGCCGCCCTGTTTCTTGGGAAGGCGGACGGGGCGGGTCGTCCACATCTGGTTGAGTGTGTTGTTCTTCGTCATACTTTTATGGTGCCGTGCGGGGCCTCGCGGCGGTATCGGTAATCGCCCTGATTTTTCCACCTCGGGGTTGTCCCTGATGTGCATGCGAGGTTCGCCGTGCAACGATAGTTGGTATGACTTCGCCCTATGTGCCCGCAGAAAACGCGGCGCCTTATCCCGTGATGTCGCGGCCCCAGTCCGATCGCGTGGTCGCCGGCGTGGCTGCGGGGCTCGCCCAGCATCTGCAGGTTCCGGTTCTCTACGTACGCATCGCTCTTACCGTGCTGACGGTGATGGGCGGGGTGGGCGCGATGGTCTATGCCGGGTTGTGGATGTCCACGCCTGCGCTTGACGACGGCCCCTCCTCCCGCAACCCTTCCTCCCTCCTGCTGGTGTTCTTAGCGCTGGTAGGAGG
>ERZ1031113.45-NODE-45-length-65794-cov-14.862456_pt1 | contig 65794 bp, 60 predicted proteins | sample MGYA00518225_ERZ1031113 | MGnify/ENA primary metagenome ERZ1031113 (study PRJEB33718, sample SAMN03159751) | human skin metagenome | collected 2014-05-20 | study: EMG produced TPA metagenomics assembly of the PRJNA266117 data set (Human skin bacterial metagenome...
TCCGCCCCCAATTTCTCCACCCGCTAGGTTGACAACCTATATAGGAACACCCCCCTTTAAACATGCAGCGGCCAAATAGGAGAAGAGTTACTTCGCTTTTAAAAAAATATAAACCTATTGACATGTTCTACCCTCCGTTTCTATCCTTCAATCAGGTTCATAAGAACCAACTTCATCCTTCACTTCCAAAGACCGCACGGTGAAGACAGAAAAGAGCTTATGAACTCAGTCACCATTTCTAACGTCCACAAGTATTTAGGCGAAGGCGCCCAGCGCACGCATGTTCTCAAAGGCGCAAGCCTAGAAGCTGGTGAAGGCGAGTTTCTCGGCATTTCAGGAAAGAGCGGCTCCGGTAAAACAACTCTCCTGCGCGCGGTTGCAGGTCTTCTACCTATCGATGAAGGCTCAATCTCGGTCTTCGATACCTGTGTATCCACCGCTGCTCCCAAGGAACTACTCGCCTTGCGCCGCAACACAATCGGCTTCGTCTATCAAGACGACCTGTTGATGAATGAACTCACAGCGCTCGAAAATGTCATGCTTGTGCTTGCTGCAGCGGGATTCGATGAGACGACGGCACACGACAAGGCTTGCGAGGCCTTAACCCAGGTAGGACTTGCAGAACTCGCTCAACGATTTCCCGCAGAGATGTCGCGCGGCCAATGCCAAAGAGTAGGAATCGCCCGAGCACTGTCTGGGAAACGGCGAATTCTCTTGGCTGATGAGCCGTCTGCTGCGCTCGATTCTGAAAACTCGCACGGCATTTTTCGACTCTTCAAGAAGCTGGCATCAACTGGCACAACCGTGATAGCGACCAGTCACGATCCCATCATGCTCGACTATTGCAGCACGGCCTACACGCTGATCGACGGCCAGCTTGGGAAAGCAGCCCCGAATGCTCAATGAACTAATCACGAAAGTCGTGCATTCTTCGAAACGGTATCGTTTCGGCGCAGCGGCAATCGCAGTGTGCTTAGGATTATTCGCATTTGCTGTCTCGGCCGATCTCTTCATGACGTTGTCCCCGCAGCAGAAGGCGCAGTCAGTATTGGGGAACAACGCCGTGCGCGTGGACGTGCCTGTGTACACACGGGCGGGCGTGGTTGGGCAGACGCTGCCACAACTTGATTCCCCAGAGCGGGGATTTACTGCCCAGCTCGAGACTTACGATCTCTATATCGATAGCGATCCTTCAACTTCCCTTGTCTACAAGGAGTCTCACTGGGAAGAGCAAGCTCCCGATTTTGGGTTGGCATTGGTTCAGGGCCATTGGCCTAGCGCTCCTGGCGAGGTAGTAGTCACCGAGGACGTGAACCTTAGTCTTGGAGAGAACACAACTGCATTCAACGGCACGCTACCTCTCCGTATCGTTGGCGTTGCATCGAATTCCTTCCACAAGCATGAAGAAGCTGTGTACGGCGCGTCGGGAACGTGGAACACCATCGACGCTGAAGCTTATTCCATGACCTCCGCTTCGGTCCGGCCAATTGTGTTCGGTTCCGAAGGAACGACTCCTGCCGAGCTCACCGAATTCATCAGCAGTCAGCTCGGGGATACCGACCTCGTCGATCGTGCAGCGCTTAACGACGCCTTCTCGGCATCGCTCCTCACCCGCGAAAGCCTGCTCGCCACGCCGCCTTCAGGGTTCGCCGATAGCTATTCTTTCTTCTTCGGCCTGTTCGCCGTTGTCATACCGTGTGCTTTGATCCTCTTTTTGTGGCGAGTCACGTACCTAGTTCTTCACCCGTTGAACCGGCGGTTCTTCGAGCTAGGAATCTCCCCCTTCCTGTTGTGGAAGTCCAGCACATCCACCCTGCTTCGTTCAGCCCTGATGTACTCCGTCTTAGGCCTCGTTGTAGGTGCAGGCCTGGCGCAATGTGTGCGCCCTTTCATTTCGGGACTTGCAGGGTTACCTGATCCTGGAGTCCTCATTCCATGGAAATGGTTAGTGCTTCTTCTCGCTAGCTCGCTAGTAGCACTCCTGATTGGTGCTATTGTCACCGCACCGTCGGCTCAACCTCATCCGTTTTGGAAAGACATCCCGCTACCGGCCCCATCGGCATCATTCTTGCGTTGGAGTGCGATTGCTATTGCCCTTGTGGCCGCACTCTTCACGGTCGCTGCAGCGCTGCTGGGGCCAGACGTGTTCGAAACCTGGGCGCCATTGCCAACCGTAGCATTGTGCATCGTCTTTTCCCTTCTTCTCGCACAATGTCCGCGAACCAGCCGGCCCTACACTCCAGCAGGCGTGGCCCTGAGATTTGCCGAGAAGCATCGTCAACTCATTGGTACGGGTCTAACGCTGTTGGTCCTGTGCATGGGAACCGCGGTGTTCAGCAGTTCGATGTCAGCCAGCTTCACAGCCAGTGAGAATGACAGTTTGACGTCAACGATTGCCCCAAACCAGGCACACGTTTTAGAAAAGACAGATAACGGGCTTTCCACAAGTGCTGAATCCGTTCAGCACGTCGCCACTGCGTTGGGTGTGCCCGCCCCAGTTCGTATTTCTTATGTCCAGGCCACGCTAGACATGCCCACGGAGATGTCGGGAACCTATGGCGTACTGACCGTCGAATCCGTTCATGACGTAGAGCAGCTCTTAGTCCGAGAGCTCACGGACCGTGAAAAAGATGTTCTTAAGACCGGAGCTTTGGTCCGCGATAACCGATTCATCAATCAAGACCACGTTTCAATCACCACGGGCAAAAACTCAGGTCTCACATCACTTCCAGCGCTGAGCGCGGATTTCGGACCTCACTGGGAGAAACTAGCTGGAGGGTTTATCCTCGCATCCACGGCGCAGAAACTCAACGCACCGGCAGGCAGGACACAATGGGTCTTTACGGGTCTCCAGGAAGACCAAGAAAAACGCTTTCTTGATAGCGCTGCACAAGCCCGTATCCCCCACGAGCTCGTACTGCTACCGCTGGTTCAATCTTCTTCGACGCCGCGGGCATTCTACATCAGCTTGGCGGCCGCGCTGCTCAGCGCGTTAGCCGTAACCTTTGTTTTCTCGCGGCACCTCGCTCGGGCTACCGAAGCAATCCAGACCACCTTTAGAGTACTGGGCCTCGATTCTTCCTGGCACCTAAAAATTGTTGTACTCACCGCGAGCGCACTGGCATGTGCTGCGATCATTACTGGCTGTCTCGCTGGAATCCTCCCACTCGCCGGAATGGCCTACGCAATGGGAGATGGCCTCACTTTCGCCATCGATTGGAAGGCACTTTTTGTAGCTGCAGGCGCAATAGCACTAGGCGCTGCAGGTGGCGTTGGCATGACATGCCTTCGCTACGTGCAGCGCCCGTCGTCCAGCGCAACTGCTAACTAGATTTCCTTCGGCGGAACGGAGCGCTGCTCCTTGCCGTTGTAGGCAGACAGCGGGCGGATGAGGGAGTTGTTCTCGTTCTGCTCCACGATGTGTGCGGTCCAGCCGGTGATGCGGGCCATCACGAAGATCGGGGTGAAGAACTCGATGTCAAAGCCGAGGATGTGGTACGCAGGGCCAGCCGGGAAGTCCAGATTCGGCTGAATCTTGATGGAGGTGTTCTCGTACATGGTCTTGGCCATGATTTCGTACATCTCCACCCACTGCTCCTGGCCGTGGTCCTTGGCCAGCTCGCGGAAAGCAGCCTCCATGGTTGGAACGCGGGAGTCACCGTTCTTGTACACGCGGTGGCCGAAGCCCATAACAAGCTCCTTGTTCTTGAGCTTGTTGAGCGTCCACTCCTCGGCCTTGGCAGGGTCACCAATCTCGAGGAAGTTCTTCATCACAGCCTCGTTGGCACCTCCATGCAGCGGGCCCTTCAGCGCACCGATAGCAGCGGTGACGGCGGAGTAGGTGTCCGACATCGTCGAGGTCACCACGCGGCCAGCGAAGGTGGAGGCGTTGAAGGAGTGCTCAGCGTAGAGGATGAGGGACTTATCAAAGGCCTCAATATCGGAGCGCGACAGGGCCGGCGATCCTTCTTCCTCGCCGAAGACCATCCACAGGAAGTTTTCTGCAAAGCCCTTCTTGCGGGAAGGCTCGATGTAACCTTCACCGCGACGGCGGCGGATGTCGAGTGCGACGATGGTCGGCAGCTTCGCCATGAGCTCCAGCGCGGTGCGGCGGATGTGCTCGGAGTCCTTGGTGTACTCCTCCGGATCCTGGGAACCAATGAAGGAGACGGCGGTGCGCAGAACGTCCATCGGGTGGCAGGACTTGGGCATGGAGGTGATCAGGTCGATGAGGTGGCGGTCCAGATGGCGTAGTGCCTTCTCACGGGCGGAGAAGCGCACCAGCTCACCCTGGGTCGGCAGCTCACCGTTCCACAGCAGGTAGGCGACCTCCTCGAAGGAGCAGTAGCGCGCCAACTCCTGGACCGGGTAGCCGCGGTAGGTCAGGGAGTTGGTCTCCGGGACTACCTTGGAAATGGCGGTCTCATCGACGACGACGCCGTACAGGCCCTTGCGAATCTCTGGGGTCTCAGACATGGTATTTCTCCTTTGCAGTTATGGGGTATTAGTCAAAAGTGGGCTTGTAGCTGTCCTTGGAGTACGTGAACACGCTCTGGTCGAAGGCGTTGTACTCGTCGTAGCGCACCAGCTCGTAGAGGCGGGAGCGGTGCTGCATGCGCTCGAGCCACTCCTCGGATTGCAGGCCGGTTTCCTGCATGTCGCGCAGGAATTCTTCGGTAGCACCCATGGCCACGCGCAGGGTGGACACCGGCCAGATGACGGCGTTGTAGCCCAAGTCTTCAATGCGCTTAGCTGACAGCAGCTCGGTCTTACCGAACTCCGTCATGTTGGCCAGCAGTGGGGTATCCACGGCGGCGCGGAACTTTTCAAAGTCCTCGGGCGAGTACAGTGCCTCGGTGAAGATGAGGTCCGCGCCGGCATCGGCGTAGGCCTTGGCGCGCTCGATAGCGTCATCAATGCCGTGGATACCGGCGGCATCCGTGCGGGCACAGGTGATGAAGTTCTCATCGCGGCGCTCGTTGACGGCTGCGGTGATGCGGCGAACCATGAGATCCGTCGGCACCACTTCCTTGCCATCGAGGTGGCCGCAGCGCTTCGGGTTGACCTGGTCTTCGAGGTGGCAGCCGGCCAGGCCAGCGTCCTCCAGCGCGGCAACCGTGCGGGCGGCGGACATGGGTTCGCCGAAGCCGGTGTCGGCGTCGACAAGCACCGGCAAATCCGTGGCGCGGGCGATGTGCCCGGCGCGCTGCGCTACCTCGGTCAACGTGGTCAGTCCAATGTCCGGGAGACCCAGGTCGTTAGCCAGCACCGCGCCGGAGACGTAGACGCCGCCGAAGCCACCGATGTCCTGAATGAGACGCGCGGTGAGCGGATTGAACGCGCCCGGCAGAGTGGTGATTTCTGGTGCGTTCAGCGCTTCGCGGAAGTTCTTGCGCTTTTCTGCATTGCTGATGGTGGAACCAAACAGACCAGCCATTTAGAACAGTCCCTTCGGGGTTTCCGGTGCGGTGGCGATGGCCTCGTCGGTGAAGCGAACGTTGAGCTCGTTGAGGTCCGTGAGGTTCTCCAGGTCCTGTACCGCGGCAAGGAAGCGCTCCTGCTCCTCCTCCGAGACCTTGCCGGCGGCAAGCTTCTTGAACTTGTTGATGTACTCCTCGCGGCCAAAGGGGCGGGCGCCGAGCGGGTGGGCGTCGGCCACCGCGCGCTCATCCTCAATTACGGTGCCGTCCTTGAAGGTGATGACGGCCTTGCCGCCGAAAGCCTTCTCCTCTAGGTCGTTGGAGTGGTAGCGGCGGGTCCACTCTGGATCCTCAACGGTGGAAATCTTGTGCCACAGGTCGATGGTGTCCTGGCGGTGCTTGCGCTCATCAGAGTAGGAGGTCTCGTAGTCCCACTCGCCGTCCTGGAGGGCCACGGCGAAGATGTACATGATGGAGTGATCCAGGGTCTCACGGGAGGCGTTCGGATCCATCTTCTGCGGGTCGTTGGCGCCGGTACCGATGACGTAGTGCGTATGGTGCGAAGTGTGGAGGACGATGGACTCGATGTCCTCGGTCTTCAGGCCCTTCTCCGCCAGGGTCTTCTTGAGGGCAAAGGCCATGTCGATCGGGGCCTGTGCCTGGTACTCCGCGGAGTGCTCCTTGGTGTAAGTGTCCAGGATGGCGCGCTTTTCTTCGCCTTCAGCCGGCAGTGGGACGGTGTAGGTGCGCTCCGGGGAGTGGAGCATCCAGGCGATGAAGCCGTCTTCGCCTTCCCAAATCGGGGCCGGGGCACCTTCGCCGCGCATGGAGCGGTCTACCGCCTCAATGGCCATCTTGCCGGCGAATGCTGGGGCGTAGGCCTTCCAGGAGGAAATCAGGCCCTTACGGGACTGGCGGGTGGCGGTGGTAGTGTGCAGTGCCTGGCCGATGGCCTGGTAGATGGTGTCCACGTCGAGGTTCAGCATGGTGCCGATACCCGCGGCGACGGACGGACCAAGGTGTGCCACGTGGTCAATTTTCCACTCGTGCAGGCAGATACCCTTGACCAGGTTGACCTGGATTTCGTAGCCGGTGGCCAGGCCGCGGATGAGGTCCTTGCCGGTCAGGCCCTTGTGCTGAGCCACAGCCAAAATCGGCGGAATGTTATCGCCCGGGTGGGAGTAATCCGCAGCAAGGAAAGTGTCGTGGTAGTCCAGCTCGCGCACGGCAGTGCCGTTGGCCAGCGCTGCCCACTCTGCGGAGTAGGTACCGTCAACACCGAAGATGGTGGCGCCGCTTTCCGACGTCTCATGGGCCTGCGCAATCACTCGCGCCGAGGTCACAGGACGGCGCGTAGCAGAGGCCACAGCAACAGAGGCGTTGTCGATGATGCGGTTAATGATCATCTCGGTGGTCTCGGCCGGAACCTCGACGGGATCGGCGGCTACCTTGGCAATCTTGTGTGCGAGATGCTCTTCGATGGGAAAGTCTTCGGCGGACTTGTGGGTCCGTACTTCGTGGTTAATCAACGTGTTCTCCTCCTAGGCAATGACTGCGACTGCGATAGACATCACACTAATTATTCACGCGTGCTGTCTGCCACATGTGTAAACTGTGGAAATCTGTTGCAAGTCTTTGCGTTATTAGCGAACATTGTGGACATCCCAGTTCACGTAGCATTTTCGGAGGATTCGAGAGATGACTAAACACTACGCGGGGGCGAGAATCCACGCGCTACGCAAGGAACGCGGGCTCACTCAAGCGGCCATGGCCAAGCAACTTGGCCTGTCCACGAGCTATCTCAATCAACTGGAAAACGATCAACGTCCCCTTACGGTCACTGTTCTCATGCAGCTCACACAGCGCTTCGACGTGGACCCGACCTACTTCTCGCCGGTCAAAGACGTGCGCACCATCTCCGATCTGCGCGCCATCTTCCCCCAGGCGCCCGAGTCCACGCTCTCCGAAATCGCCGCCCGCTACCCCGAGCTCATGCCGGAGCTCGTCGACATCGCCCGGCGCGTGCCGGACTCCCGGCCCGCCGGCTCCTACGAGGTCGTGCGCGATTTCTTCTACGACGCCAACAACTACATCCACGAGCTCGACGTCCTGGCCGAGGAGCTCTCCGGCCGGCTGGGCGACAGCCTGTTCCGCCTGACCCAGCTGTCTACGCTGCTCGACCGCGAGCTCGGCGTGCAGGTCCGCTTCCGCGCGGCCGGCCCCCACCTGCGCCGCCACTACGACCCTGAGACCCGGCAGCTGGACCTGCAGGACGGGCTGACCGATGCCCAGCTGTGCTTCCAGATGGCCCTCCAGTACTGCCTGCTGGCCTACCGCGAGGTCATGGACAACCTGGTCTCCGAGCTGGCCGATGCCGACTCCCGCGACCTGGCCACCTACGGCCTGGCCCAGTACTTCGCCGCCGCCGTGACCATGCCGTATACCGCCTTCCTCGAGCAGGCCGAGGACTTCCGCTACGACGTCGAGCGCCTCGCCACCGCCTTCGGCACCAGCTTCGAAGCCACCGCCCAGCGGCTAGCCACCCTCCAACGCCCTGGCGCCCAGGGCGTGCCATTCTTTTTCATCCGCACCGACCGCGCGGGCAATATCTCCAAGCGCCAGTCCGCCACCAGCTTCCACTTCTCCCGCTCCGGCGGCTCCTGCCCGCTGTGGGTGGTCCACCGGGCCTTCGAGACCCCCAACCGCATCACCCGCCAGGTCGCCACCATGCCCGACGGGCACAGCTACCTGTGGATCGCCCGCCACATCCAGGGCCAGGTCCAGCCCTTTGGCACCCCGCGCAAGGAGTTCTCCGTCGGCCTGGGCTGCGACATCTCCCAGGCCCACCGGCTCATCTACTCCGATTCCCTCAACCTCAACCCGGCCGCCGCCACCCCCATCGGGCCCGGGTGCACCACCTGCCCGCGCAGCGCCTGCCCCCAGCGTGCTTTCCCGCAGTCCGGCGTCGAGGCGCACCACGATCTCAACGCCAGCCCCAACGGCCTGCACATATAGGCAAAAAGACATTTGTATTGAAGAAAACACTATTTCGAGTTGATGAGTAACAGCCACACCGGTACCGTGTTGAGCATCGGATTGGAGATGATTTAGGTGACAAATGCAAGAGTTTTATGCTTTCTCTCGCTCTTATCGATTGTTGTCGCGATCGCTTGCATGTCCATGGAGTTTGGTACAGCTTTTCGAGTAATGGAATGGGTAGCGTTGGTAGTCACGGTGGCAGCACTCGTGGCCATCCTGGCCCGCCCGCAGGCGCCGCGGATGCCGAAAATTGTGGGCGGCCTCGGCGCCGCGCTCATCATCGCGGGAGTGGGGTCCTTCATCGCGCTGACCGGCACCGCGTCCATCAACCTGACGGGCCTGGCGGCCCTGGCCGTGGGCTTTATCGCGCTGCTGGCCTACCTCTTCCTGGCCCGGGCCTAGGCCGCGGGGGCGGCAAAAGCACGGAGAAAGCGCAGCAAAAAGGCAGCTGGTCTGACCAGCTGCCTTTAATTTGTGCCATCGGGGCCGCCCTCGGGGGCGTTTGAGCAGTGTCTACTCCAGGTCGTCGTGGGCAACCAGGCGGCGGGCGGCCTCAGTGATGGTGCCGGACAGGGACGGGTAGACCGCCAAGGAATCCGCCAGCTGGTTCACGGTGAGCTGGTTGGTCACGGCGACCGCGATGGGCAGAATGAGCTCGGAGGCAGTCGGGGCAACGATCACGCCACCGATGACTCGGCCGGAGGTCGCACGGCAGAAGAGCTTGACAAAGCCGTGCTGCAGAGAGCGCATCTTGGCGCGCGGGTTAGTATTCAGCGGCATCATGACGGTGCGGGCAGCCACCTCGCCGGCCTCGATCTCAGCCTGGGTAAAGCCCACAGCGGCAATTTCCGGGCGGGTAAACACGGCGGTGGCGACGGTCTTCAGACGCAGCGGGGACACGCCCTCACCTAGGGAGTGGTACATCGCGATACGGCCCTGCATCGCAGCAACGGAAGCCAGCGGGAACAGGTCGGAGCAGTCACCAGCGGCGTAAATACCGGCAACGTTGGTGCGGGAGACGCGGTCGACCTCGATGTGACCGGACTTCGTGGTGGCCACTCCAACATGTTCCAGGCCTAGGTCCTTGGTATTCGGAATGGAACCGATGGACATGATGACGTGGGAGCCGTGGATTTCGCGGCCGTCCTGGGTCTTGACCACGACGTTGCCATCCTCAGTACGGGAGACGGTCTCCACGCGGCAGTTCTTCTCCAGTTCCACACCACGCTCCGCGAGGACAGTCTCGAGGACGTCGGCAGCATCGGCGTCGTCGTGCGGCAGAATGCGGTCGCGGGAGGCCACCATGGTCACGCGCACGCCCATCTCAGCAAAAGCGGAGACGAACTCAGCACCGGTGACACCGGAACCGACCACAATGAGGTGCTCTGGTTCCTCCTTGAGGTCATAGACCTGCTGCCAGGTCAGGATGCGCTCGCCATCCGGCTGCGCGCCCGGCAGGATGCGCGGGGTGGCACCGGTGGCAACGAGGACAAGGTCCGCCTCAAGAGTTTCGGTGGTGCCATCCTTATGGGTGACATCGACCTTGTGAGCTGCACCTTTCACACCGTGCTGGTCTTCGGAGAATGCGGCACGGCCATCGATAACCTGAACGCCGATCTTTTCTAGGCCCGCACGCACGTCACGGGACTGATTAGCGGCCAGCGCCTGCACGCGCCCATTGAGCGCCTGCAGGTTGAGCTGCAGCGAGCCGAGCTCGTGATTCAGGCCCATGTCATCCGCGCGGCGGAAGTCGGTGCGGATATTGGCGCCTGCAATAAAGGACTTCGAGGGAACGCAGTCCAAAAGAACGGAGGAGCCACCAGGGCCCTGTTCCTCAACCAACGTAATATGTGCGCCGTACTTGGCGCCGGCAGTCGCGGCCTCGTAGCCAGCGGGGCCGCCGCCGATGATTACGATGCGGGGGGCTTCCTGTGACAATGTCGCTCCTTAAATTAAATTCTGGGAAATCCGTGTCACAGTGTAATGCTTAAGGCCTTAATCCTCCACGTTGGCGAATTGTTCCGCCACCGACCCGAAGAGTTTGACACCCACGCCGATTGCACGCTCGTCTGGAGCCAAATCGCCCATGTGGAGATCGTGCTGCTCACCCTCGCCCGACCAGCAGCCCAAACGGGCCATGGAGCCGGGAACCTTTTCTAGGTACCAGGAGAAATCCTCACCGCCGGAGGACTGCGGCGCCTGGACCACGGCTTGTGGGTCGATGGCTTGGGCAGCGCTGGCGAGGAGGGCGGTCGAGACGTCGTCGTTAAGCACTGGCGGAACCCCACGGTGGTACACCAACTCGTGCTCAACGCCCAGTGGTGCCAGAACCTGATCCACGAGTTCAGAGAACAGAGTCTGCATCTCACGCCAGATGCCAATGTCCGCGGTGCGCATGGTGCCGGACACGGTACCGGTCTCCGGAATGGCATTCGGGGCATACCCCGAATTGACCTGGCCAAAGACCAACACCGTACCGGTACGGGGGTCAACGCGTCGCGACAATAGTCCCGGCAAATCGGTCAGGAGCTTGCCCAGCGCATAGACGACGTCCGCCGAGAGGTGCGGGCGCGAGGTGTGGCCACCAGGACCGGTCACGTTAATTTCCACGACATCGGTGGCGGAAGTGATAGCGCCCGCGCGAACGCCAATGCGCCCGACGCGAAGCTTGGGCTCGACGTGGACGGCGAAGATGGAGTTCACACCCTCAAGCGCACCCCACTCAATAACGTCGGTGGCACCGCCCACCCACACTTCCTCGGCGGGCTGGAAGATCACGCGGACGCCAAAGTCGAGGGGGTGCTCGCGGTGAAAATCGGCCAGTGCACAGGCAGTGGCCAACGCAATGGTGGTGTGGATGTCATGGCCGCACGCATGCATAACACCGGGCACCTCAGAGGTGTACTCGAGCCCGGTGACCTCGGTGACCGGAAGGGCATCGATATCCGCACGGAATGCCAAACGGCCAAGTTCCGTGTCAGGGCCGATGTCCACCATGAGTCCGGTCTCAGGGAAAAGCTGCGGCTCCAGGCCATACTCACGCAGGGTGCGGGCGAGGAAGCGAGTGGTTTCTATCTCATTATTGGAGGTTTCCGGGTGGCGGTGAATATGACGACGCCACGCGATGACCTCTGCGCGGTGGTTGGTGAACCACTCACTCACATAATCCGAGATCACTGCTTCCTCCTCCGTGGTTTTCTATGGGGAAGAGTCTACAACTAGACCATGCGGTTCAGTTAGTCGGGCAGGTCAGACAGTAGATATACTGAGTGGTCTGCGGTTTCCCAGGGCGCCTTTTAAAGATCGATATTGCGCGGACCGTACAGGCGGTCGCCAGCGTCGCCCAAACCGGGAACGATGTAGGCATCGTCGTTGAGCTCGGGGTCGATAGCCGCAGTCACGAGGCGAACCGGCAGGCCAGAGTTGGCGAGGGCATCAACGCCCGGCTGCGCGGAGACCATACAAATGGCGGTGATATCCGTGGCACCTCGATCTGCCAACAGCTTGAGGGAATGCAGAAGGGAGCCACCCGTGGCGAGCATGGGGTCCACGACGAAAACACTGCGACCGCTGAGATCCTCCGGCAAGGCTTCCAGGTACGGGACCGGCTGGTGCGTCGTCTCATCACGCGCCATGCCAATGAATCCCACCTGGGCATCAGGAATCATCGACAGGGCCGGGTCGACCATGCCCAGGCCAGCGCGAATGATGGGGACGACAATCGGCGGATCCTGCAGGCGCGTGCCGTCCGCAGTAGCAACGGGAGTCGCACAGTCGAAATGCTCAACGGGGAGGTCGCGGGCCGCCTCGTAAACGAGCATGGCGCCGAGGTCACGCAGTGCAGCGCGGAAAGCGGCGTTATCGCTGCGGGCATCGCGCATAAGGGTGAGGCGGGATGTGGCGAGGGGGTGGTCTACAACGTGGATATCCATGTCCACCACTCTATAAGAGTTGGGCGGGAACCGATTGGCAGGTAGGACAGTCTAATAGGGCATGACTGATTTCGATACTTTTGCCATTGATACCGAATACGCGCGCCGTTTGGCGTACGAGCTTGCTGAGGCCGCCCAGGACTCCCCTACACCCCCTCCTGTGTTGCCGAGTGACCCCGTCTTGCAGGGCTTTACGAGTGCACTCGATGCAGCTTTAGAGAACCTGTCTGCTCGGCTTACCCAGGTCAGGGCTGACGCCGCTGCGGTGGCGGAGTCAAGTTTCCTCATGGCGCGTGAGGCTGAGGATGCCGATCATGCGCTCGCCAGCGCGTGTGGGGGTCTGTGATGTTGGAATCAGCTATTGCCCAGATCGCCCGGATGCAGCCAGCACAGCTGCCTAATGTGGGATTGCCCACCGTTCCGGACCTCACTGCAGCGGGCCCCTTGGCGGAGATTGCGCATGGAGATCCGCAGGCGCTTTTCGACGTCTCCCGGCAGGCCGCCGAGGACATCTCCACCGTGCATTCGGCACTGGGCTCCGCGCGGAGTTTGATTTCAGCAACTATCCGAGACCTCGTGGGGCTGGGTTTCGAGCTGTTGCAGCGCGGCCTTCCGCTCGCCCTCGGATTACTTATCCCGAACCCGGCTGCTCAGGCCGCTGCGCGTTCCGCACTGCAGGCTCTGGCCATGGAGTACATAGGCAAAGCCATGGTGCGCATCAAACGCCTTGCTGGAGAACTACTCCAGGCAGCCGCTCCCCTAGTGCCGATCGGTCAGCGTGCCGTACGGCCCGCAGTCCGCGGCCGTCAGGACAGCACCGATGTCACCGTGGCGCGCCATGCACTTAGGGAACCTGCAGTCGAAGGCGGTTCCGAGCAGGGACACGCCGCGGCGCAGGCAGCCCTATCACAGGTGGGAACGCCCTATGGATGGGGAGGAACGGGCAACGGGAACTTCGATTGTTCAGGACTGACGCAGTGGGCATGGCGGCAAGCCGGAGTGGAGCTGCCCCGGACCGCGGAAAGCCAAACAGTGGGCCGGCAAGTCAGCGCCGAAGAGCTACAGCCAGGTGACCTCGTGGTGTGGGATGGGCACGTCGCCATGTACTCCGGCGACGGACAGATCGTTGAAGCGGGCAGCCCTGTACAGACTGGACCACTGCGCACTAACAACATGGGGATGGCTTTCAAAGGCTTCTGGAGGCCCACAGGGTAGACTGTTTGCCCATGAACACACGCGCGATTGTCCCCGTCCAGCTCTCTTTGTCTGAGGGCGATTTCTATACCCTGTGGGCGCCGAAGTGGCGTCAGAATGGTTCCGAATGGCAAGCCTTCCTTGGCGATGATGAATCGGTCTTGTTGTTCCACACCGAAGCCGAGATGCTGTGCTTCCTCGAATCAGACAAGAAGCATGACTTGCTTGACCACCCCAAGTGGGAAGTCTTTAACTCCCAGGCTGCGGACCGAGTCGTGCCGGTCAAGAAGCACGTCTATGACCTCGTCGGAATGCCGAAGTACCTGGCGGGGCGCCCCAGCCACGAGAACGTATCCTCGGTAGCTCGCTGTTTGGAGGTTGCGCACGCGCTCGCCGAAGTCTCCGCCGCAGAACACACGGTCATTTTCTTTGCCTCGCACTCCATCCTGCGCAACCCTGCGCGCGGCGCGGATCATTACGCCGGTGACGCAGGTTTGAACGAGTGGTCTGGACTGGGCAGCGTCGTTCTCGCGAATTGGCGCGGGGTTATTGAGGACCTCGACAAGGTAGTCAAGATCGTGCCTTCCTCTGACTTTGCCGAGGATGCAACGGCGAACGCGGCTACCCGCATCTCCGCGGCCACGGAGGCTGCCGACGAAGCTCGCAAGAAGGCTGAGGAAGAGCGCAAGGCCGCCGCCGAGGCAGCTGACCCATATGACAGCTCCCCGTGGGCTGCCGCCGGTATTGACCCGGTCAAGATCACCGCTAACCAGAAGTCGGTCTACACCCTGCGCACCTACCTGGATGGCAAGCCAGTCTTCTTGGGTAAGTGGGGCGAAATCTTCACCTTCCCCACTTCCAAGGTGCTTACCCGCTGGATCATGGAAAACGATGACCACGACCTAGCGAAGGTCTCCACTTGGGAAGAAGTCGTTGCTGCAGCCAATGCGGGCGAGCTCGAGGTCACCGTTCACCCGGATAACCAGTACACCTTCAACGGTATCGTCCGTGACATTGAGAAGGGCCCCGAGTCTGTCGATAGCGACCAGATGGGCCGCTGCTATGAAATCTGCGCCGACGCCGCCGACTGGGCTGGCGATGATTCCATCAACTCCTACATGCTGCAGAACCCGCGCTTCCAGGATTACCTGGGCTACATGCTGGGTTCCACCGAGCATGCGGGTTATGTTCCGTCCAAGCCCTACACCGAGCACGCAGAGTCCTGGAAGGGCTTGGAGGAGATGCTGACGAAGCGCTTCTCGCGCTTCTAATCAGCGCCTGCTTAAACAGGGCCTAGTCAGTGATGGCGGGGCTTTCTCCATCGTCCGCACCGTCAGCGTCCTCAGCAAACTCCGGGTCCGCGAGTTTTTCGTACGCGGGCAGGATTTCCTCTTCGATGAGGCGCTGTCGGTCCTCCTCGCTGGCGAAGGAATTCTCGATGGCCTTGATGGTCAGGTCGAAGAACTCCTCGAGACCGTAACCAAAGGTCTCACTGAGTGCCACGAAGACATCACTCAGCTTGTCACCCGCCACGGTGCAAGTGAAGCCGAGCTGCTGCAAAAGCGGCAGGGGGTGGTCGGCGAGCTCCTCGGCCGGAAGCTCCTCAAGAGGCGCGAAAGTCAGAGCAATGCGGCGATCACGTACCCATGCCGACGCCTTACCTGGGCGAACACCATCAAGGTCAGCGCTGAAATCATCAATGAGATCCGTCGCGTGCACAAGGCGGGTGGCACCCGCGCGCACGGCCGCCACCGCGTCGTCATAAGACGCGGCATCGAACTCCCACGGAATGAACTCCTCGCGCAGCGCCGGAGCTTTCGTGAGATCACCAAGAACCACGCCCGCCGCATTCTCACTAGCATCGCCGTGGACAACCAGTCGCGCATCGATCCCCGGCACCTCAAGGCCCTCAGCGGCTGCCGCCAAGGCCTCATCGCGTGAGAACGGGAACGAGTCGGCGGGGAGGCGGAGTTCGGCGTAGACCACGTGGTCGTCGACAAGCGCCTGCACCACGGAACGAGTGGCCGCGCGCAGCTCCTCCGGGGTGGAAGCGTCCGCCGGCAGTGGTACGAACAGCGTGACCTTGGGCAGGGAGGCGAAAATTTCGGCTCCAGAGTCCTTGTTTTCGGGGCTAATCAAAGGTGCGTCATGCATGGGGTTCATCCTAGGGCGGGGTCTAGGATTAAGCACGTTATGAAACATATCTCCGCGCTTATCGCTACCCTCACGCTGCTCATCGCCCCACCGGCGTACGCGGAGGAATCCGACGAGACATCTTCGTCCCTGCCCACCCGCACCACAGCACCCGATACTGATTCCTGCCCGCACTCGCTCGTCCCGGCCGAGCCGAGCACGACCTCTGAGGAGCTCGCCCCCGGTCAGGCCACGCCTACTCCTCTGCCGCCGGTGGACGGCGCCGCCTGCGGGGTCACGGCGCCGCGTGGTTTTAAGGTCAACAAAGACGTTGTGGCCTCAGCCTGGATGGTCAGTGACCTCGACACGGGTGAAATTATCGCAATGAAAGATCCCAATGGGCGCTACCGCCCGGCGTCGATCATTAAAGCCCTGCTGGCGCTCGTGGTGATTGAGGAGCTCCCGTTGGACCAGCGCATTACCGCCACGATGGAAGACGCTTCTGTTGAAGGTTCCGCCGTTGGTATTGGGCCGGACGGCACATACACGGTGGAGCAGCTATTGCAGGGCCTGCTCATGGCATCAGGCAACGATGCCGCGCATGCTCTGGCAACCGCGCTGGGTGGCGACGAGGACACCCTCCGCAAGGTGAATGAGAAGGCTCGCGAGATTGGCACGCGCTCGACCGTCGCGGCGAGCTATTCAGGGCTCGATGCGGCGGGAATGTCGACGTCTGCCGCGGATATCTCACTCATCTATCGCGAGGCTTTTGCCAATGACACCTTTGCGCGCATCGTCGATACCGAGCACGTGGATTTTCCTGGCTGGGGCGAGATGCCCGGCTACGAGCTCTGGAATGACAACGGGCTCTATCTCAATGACCCCGATGGCATCGGCGGCAAAACTGGATATACCGAGGACGCGCAGCACACCTTCGTCGGTGCCATTGATCGCGACGGGCGCCGCCTGCAGGCCGTCATCTTGGACACCACCGTCGATCACGGTTTTAGGGCCTGGGAGCAGGCGCAGATGCTTCTCGACGAATCGTCGACCGTCACCCCCGGTCATGGCGTAGGCCAGCTGGAGGATTTCTCAGCGCAGGCGGCTGAGGAAACCACAGTCGTTCCGACGCCCACTCCGCCTACCCCTACCGAGGCCCCAGAAACGACTCAGCCCCGCTCATCCTCATCGTTCGAGGATTCGCAGGGTTGGATCGGTTGGATGGTGGCGGGGCTCGTCGCCCTGCTCGTGGTGGTCGTGGCTACTTTTTCACTACTTCGGCGTTAGCCATGATGTCGTGCTGGCCGCGCAGCGCGTTCTTGGGGCCAATAGTCGTGACAACGTAAAGCGCACCAACGAAAGCCACAAGTGGTCCAATGAGCGGCACCAGGGAGGCCACGCGCCACCAGTTGCGCTTAATGCTCTGCTGCCAAGTGAGATTCTTGTGTGTTGTCACGTCACGGACGGTGTAACCAGCGATCAGCTTTGCGGGCGTAGCGCCGAGATAGACCTCGGAGACAAGGTAGTAGGCCACGGTAAACAAACTTGATGCGCCCAACACGAGGGCGGCGTGCGCATTGGGATCAGAGAGGCCAAAGCTCACGACGGCTGAGACGACGACGGCTGCAATGATGTAATCGAGAATCGCCATGAGCACGCGGTTGCCGGGGGTAGCGCGCTGGGAGTCCTGAGACGGAGCCGGGCTGGGGTCGATAGAAACCGGCTGAGATTCGGGGCTAAAGCTTTCTGCGCTGGAAGCTTGTGTACTCGAAGCGTCTGTACTCGGAGCTTCTGTGCGCCAGCGCCCGGTTTCCGCGAACTCTTCCAGTTGGCGCCACGTCGGCTGGCGCCCGCTGCCCAATCCCTGATCGTAGGTGGCGCGGGACGAAGGCTCGCACAGAATGCGGGCGGCCACCGCTATCTCCTGGCGCTCGACGTCCTCGGGAATGTAGCCGATGTCCTCGAGGTTGGTATCGGCTGCCGCGAGCTGCACGCCTAGTTCGTTCGACGTCGCCTGTGGCTCAAGGGTGAAGTGGGTATACAGATTCGGTGCAGGGGTTTCGGGAAGCACGAGCCTACTTTCGGCGGAACAGGGCCACAGCGCTGGCAGCAACCGCACCCAGGGCAGCACCTGCGCCCAGGGTCACGCCCGTGCTCGGGCCCTTCTTGATTTCGTTGCGAACGCGGATGACTGCCTGAGCTGGGACAGGCGGCTCGAGCAACTCAAGGGATTCCTCGGTGGTGGCGGTCCAAGCAGATACATAGAGCACAACGCGCCACACCAGGTACATGACAACCATGAGGACGATGACCGGTCCAAAGACCGCGCCCGCCGGGTTGCCTGTCGCCGAAGACATGATGACGGTGGACAGCTGTTTCAGGACCTCAAAGATCACAGCGCCGATAAGCGCGCCAATGAGTCCAGACTTAGTGGGCACCTTGGTGCGCGGCAGGAAGGCCACCATCCACCAGAAGACAAGGAAGTTCGCGATGAGACCAATGACAATACCTGCCACAACAAGCACCGCATCCATGCCGGGGAAGGCTTCAATGCCTACCCATTCGAAGACCTTCTGGGTCAGACCAGAAGAACCAGCCGCGGTAACGCCGAACGCAACCACCAAAGCAAGAAGCAGGCCGATAAGACCCAGCAGGTCACTGAGCTTCTTGGTCACAAAGTTGCCCGGAGCGTCATTGGGATCCTGCATCCACATGGCGGAAATGCCAATACGCAGGTTGTTCATCCAGCCCAAGCCGGACCACAGGGTGGTCAGACCACCGATGCCGTACATGGCACCGCGCTGATCGATGGCCGTCTTCAGCAGCTCAGTAATGGAATCACCAAGATCACCAGAAACAGAGTTGGCAATCTGCTCTTCCAGCTGCTGCATCAAGTCTGGGCGGTTGGCCAGCACCGTAGCCGCACCGGCGACAACGAGCATGAAAATCGGGAAGATAGCCAGAACCGAGAAGTAGGTAATACCCGCGGCAAACTGGTTGCCGCCTTGGCTGCCGTAGCGGTCCAGCATCTTCATAATGTGGTCGATGAAGCCAGACTTCTCACGGACCTTGTCTACCGCACCCGGTTCATCGGCATGCGCGCGCTCGATACCGTATTCATCGGTCTTCTTCTCATCAGTGCGTGTCGTTGGTGCCACGGGCACACCCCTTTTATGTTGTCTATTAAACGTCCCTCATATGCTAACCAACTCAGCCGCGACGTGCGGGGAGGAAGCCCACCGCCTCGTAAACCTTGTCCACGAGTGGCGCAGCAATCTCCGTCGCGCGCGCAGCACCCTCGGCCAAAATGCGCTCGAGCTCGCCGCGGTCTTCCATGAGCTCGTCGTAGCGAGCCTTGAGCGGAGTGGTAAATGCCTCTAGGGCTTCGGCCGTGTCGACCTTGAGGTGGCCATAACCTTGGCCAGCGTACTTCTCCACGAGGGCATCGATGCTCTCGCCCGTCAGCGCAGACTGGATAGCCAGCAGGTTGGACACGCCCGGCTGCTTCTCGCGGTCAAAAGCCACCACACCGAGGTCATCGGTCACGGCGGACTTGATTCGCTTAGCGGAAGTTTTAGGGGCGTCGAGAAGATTGACAATGCCCTTCGGGTTCGCGCCTGACTTCGACATCTTGGAGGTCGGCTCCTGCAGGTCATAAATCTTGGCCGAGCCCTCCGGGATGAAGGGCTCCGGAACGCGGAAGACCTCGCCGTACTTGTTGTTGAAGCGCTCCGCCAGGTTGCGGGTGAGCTCGAGGTGCTGGCGCTGGTCCTCCCCCACCGGCACATAGTGCGGGGAGTACAGAAGAATATCAGCGGCCATGAGCATGGGATAGGTAAACAGGCCCACCGTGGTGCGATCCTGGCCCTGCTTGGAGGACTTGTCCTTGAACTGGGTCATGCGGGAGGCTTCACCGAAACCGGTCAGGCACTGCAGTACCCAGGTCAGCTCCGCATGCGCAGGCACGTGAGACTGCACAAAGAGGGTAGATTTCGCCGGGTCAATGCCCAAAGCGATGAGCTGGGCGGCACCTGCGATAGTGCGGTGGCGCAGCTCCTCCGGGTTCTGCTCCACCGTGATGGCGTGCAGGTCCGGGATAAAGTAAAAAGCCTCGTAGCTCTCCTGCAGGTCAATCCACTGCTTGAGAGCTCCGAGGTAATTACCCAAGTGGTAGGAATCAGCCGTGGGCTGGATTCCCGAGAGGACTCGGGATGCGGAGGACGATGCAGAAGTGGAGTCAGTCATGGTTGACCACTCTACTCTGCCGCCGCCTCCGCGCGGCGCTGTGGGCCCTAAATCTTACGGGAGGTCGGGCTCACAATATCCATCAGGATGGCGAAGGCAGCCACCATGAACGCGCCGCCGATGCCCTGGACAATAATCGGGCCGAGGAAAGCGAAAGACGGTCCAACAACGGTCCACCACCAGATACCCAAGGCAAGCAGAATTGCGCCGAGGACGAAGTAGATGAGTGCGCGGGTCATGAAGATCTCCTGCGAAATAGAAAGGACGTTAATTCGGACTTATCGTACCACTACTTGTACTCAACTATGAGCGGGGAATGGTCAGACCAGCGCTGCTCCACCGTCGGCGCCTTCTCCACCCAGGTGCGCTGCGCGCGCTCCAGCATGGCCTTCGTGGCGGCCTGATAGTCAATGCGCCAGCCTGCATCGTTATTGAAGGCCTGGCCGCGGTAGGTCCACCACGTGTAGGGCCCGTCCGCCTCCGGGGCAAGGCGCCTGGCGACGTCAAACCACTGCGGGTCCGCTGCCGCCTCCCAGGCGGTCTTCGTGTCATAGTCCACCACGCCGAGCCAGTCCCCGAGCCCTTTCTTGGCCTGTGGTTCGGCATCCGGGAAGGCGCCAAAAACGCGGTCCATAAAGGCGCGCTCCTCCGGCAGGTGGCCGGACTTCTTCTCGTTAGCCTTGTTGTTCTTCAAGTCCTGGGCGCGGTGGCAGATGTTCCAGTCGCCGCCGATAACCGCCTCCGGGTAGGTCGCAGCAATGTCATCCAAAACTTCAGAGAACTCATCCAAGAAGAGGTACTTTTCGTCTTGCTTCGGGGAATCCACATCACCGGAAGGCAGGTACAGGGAAGCCACGCGCACATCTTCCACCGTGGCGGCGATGAAGCGGCCGGATTCGGCGAAGGAGCCGAAGCCCACGGAGACGTCGCCAAGCGCATGCTTCGATAGGATGCCCACGCCCGCACGACCCTTCGCGGCGGATTCGGCCTGGACCAAGTTCCATCCGGCCTCCAGAGCCGGGGCCAGGGCCTTCTGAGTCTGCTCGGGGTTGGCGCGCACCTCCTGCATGAGGACGACATCGGCAGGCGTAGTCTCCAGCCACGCATTCATACCGGGGTTGTCGTCATTGCGCTGTTTGCAGGCCGCGCGGATGCCATTGACGTTAACGGAGGCGATGGTGAAACTCATGCCGGTCAGTCTAACGGTGTTCGATGATCTTTACGGAAGGGCCCAGGCGACGCTTGTCCCACATGGTGACAGCCCAGGTAAGAATGCCGGCCACGGCCAAAGCAGCACCTGCCAGTGCGGTGGAATTATAGGAATAGCCCGCGCCCACGACCACGCCGCCAATCGCAGCGCCTGCCGCATTCGCGATGTTGAGAGCAGACTGGTTCAACGCCGCCGCGAGGGTCTGCGCATCCCCCGCCACGTTGACTAGACGCAGCTGCAGCGACGGCACGAGGATGGAGCCAAAGAAGGCGAGGACGCCGAAGACAACCGTGCCCGCCCACGCGTTGTGCGCCACGAAGTAGAAGGTCACGGACACACCGACCATGCAGATAAGCGCAAAGATGATGCCGAATTCCAGGTTGCGGTCCGCCAGCCAACCGCCGGCGACGTTGCCGGTGGTCATGCCGATGCCATACGCCATGAGTACAAGCCACGTGTGGCTCGGGTCCATGCCGGCGACCTCCGTCATGGTCCACGTGATGTAGGTATAGACAGCAAACATGCCGCCGAAGCCCACGGTGCCGAGGAACACGGTGAGAAGCACCTGGCTGTTTTTCAGCGCACCGAGCTCAGTAAACATATCCGTTTGCGGCATGCGCGTCATATGTGGAAAGAGGAAAAAGAGCAGCACCATCGTCAGCCCAGCAATGGCCACGACTAAGAAGTACGCGGCATGCCAACCCAACTCTTGGCCCAGCGCTTGGGCCGCCGGCACACCAATCACGGTGGCAACGGACAGGCCCATGCCGACCATCGACATGGCAAACCCCTGACGGCCCGGTGGAGCCATCGAGACCGCCGCCAGGTTAGCTACGGAGAAGTACGCGCCGTGCGGCAGACCGGCGATGAAACGGGCCGCGAGGAGGACTCCATAGTTCGGTGCCACGGCCGTGAGCAGGTTACCCACGAGCAGAAAGCCAATGAGCAAGATAATCAGGCGGCGGCGCGGAAGCTTGCCCGTGAGTGCCGCGATGACTGGCGCGCCCACGACGACGCCGAGCGCGTAGACGGAGATGACTACCGACGCCGTATCTTCCGTAATACCGAAATCATCCGCGATGAGCGGGAGCAAACCCATCGACGTAAATTCCGTCGTGCCGATGGCGAAGGCGCCCAACGCCATGGCGATCATGACGATGGTGCGGCGCGACGCGGAAATTTCCGTCTGGCGCGGGACGGGACGGCGTTTGATGCGAGTGGCTGGCTTCATCGGGTTCACGTGGGCAGACCTTAATACTTCTCCTACGGGGCTCGTAAGCTCAGACGGACAGGTTGTGCCAAGTCAACAAACCTCCCCCACAGGTGGTACGTGTCACACGGGGGCCGCCACGCGGTGATTACAAGACAGGTATCCTGTTACGTTGAACAGTTTTCAACTAATCGAGGAGAACCATGGCTAAGATTATCTGGACCCGCACCGACGAGGCGCCGCTGCTGGCGACCTACTCTTTCAAGCCGGTTGTGGAGGCCTTCGCCTCCACCGCAGGTATTGAGGTAGAGACCCGCGACATTTCCCTGGCCGGCCGCATCCTGGCCCAGTTCCCGGACCGCCTTGGTGACAAGAAGGTCTCCGATGCCCTCGCTGAGCTCGGCGATCTGGCCAAGACCCCGGAAGCTAACATCATCAAGCTGCCGAACATCTCCGCATCCCTCGTGCAGCTGAAGAAGGCCATTGCTGAGCTGCAGGCCGCCGGCTTCGACCTTCCGGAGTACGAAGAGGCACAGGAGCAGTACGACGCCGTTAAGGGCTCCGCTGTGAACCCGGTTCTGCGTGAGGGCAACTCCGACCGCCGTGCCCCGATTGCGGTCAAGAACTTTGCTAAGAAGAACCCGCACAAGATGGGTGCGTGGTCCGCTGATTCCAAAACCAATGTGGCCACGATGGACGCTAACGACTTCCGCCACAACGAGAAGTCCGTCATTATTCCGGAGGAGGACACCCTCTCCATCGCCTTGAAGACTGCCGAGGGCGAGCAGACTCTGCTGGAGAAGCTGCCGGTGCTCAAGGGCGAGGTTATCGACGGCACCTTCATGTCCGCCAAGGCACTCGATGAGTTCCTCAAGGCACAGGTTGCCCGCGCCAAGGAAGAGGGCGTTCTCTTCTCCGCTCACCTCAAGGCCACCATGATGAAGGTCTCTGACCCCATCATCTTCGGTCACGTCGTGCGCGCTTTCTTCGCTGACGTCTTTGAGAAGTACGGCGAGGAGCTCGAGGCCGCTGGCCTCAACGGCGAGAACGGCCTGGGCGCTATCTACGAGGGCCTGGACAAGCTGGAGAATGGCGCTGAGATCAAGGCTGCCTTCGACGCCGCGCTTGTCGACGGCCCTGACCTCGCCATGGTCAACTCCCACAAGGGTATTACCAACCTGCACGTTCCGTCTGACGTCATCATCGACGCCTCCATGCCGGCCATGATCCGCACCTCCGGCCACATGTGGAACAAGAACGACGAGGAGCAGGACACCCTCGCCGTCATCCCGGATTCCTCCTACGCCGGCGTCTACCAGGCCGTGATCGAGGATTGCAAGGCCAACGGCGCCTACGACCCGACCACCATGGGTACCGTCCCGAACGTCGGCCTCATGGCGCAGAAGGCGGAGGAGTACGGCTCTCACAACAAGACCTTCAAGGTGCCGGCTGCCGGCACCGTTGAGGTTCGCAACTCCCAGGGCGAGGCCCTCATCTCCCACGACGTGGAAGCTGGCGACATCTGGCGCGCCTGCCAGACCAAGGACGCCCCGATCCAGGACTGGGTCAAGCTGGCCGTCAACCGCGCCCGCCTGTCCGGCATGAAGGCCATCTTCTGGCTCGACCCGGAGCGCGGCCACGACGCCAACCTCATCGAGCTGGTCAAGAAGTACCTTGAGGATCACGACACCGAGGGCCTAGACATCTCCATCGAGGACCCGGTCACCGCGACCAAGATCTCCGTCGAGCGCATCCGCAAGGGTGAGGACACCATCTCCGTGACCGGCAACGTCCTGCGTGACTACAACACGGACCTCTTCCCCATCCTCGAGCTGGGCACCTCCGCCAAGATGCTGTCCGTAGTTCCGCTCATGGCTGGCGGCGGCCTGTTCGAGACCGGTGCCGGCGGCTCCGCCCCGAAGCACGTCCAGCAGGTCCAGGAGGAGAACCACCTGCGCTGGGATTCCCTCGGTGAGTTCCTGGCCCTGGCTGAGTCCTTCCGCCACGAGCACAACACCAACGGCAACGCCAAGGCAGGCGTCCTGGCCGCAGCACTGGACAAGGCCACCGAAACCCTGCTGGATGAGGGCAAGTCCCCGTCCCGCAAGGTCGGCGAAAACGACAACCGCGGCTCCCACTTCTTCCTGACCCTCAACTGGGCCAAGGAGCTGGCTGCACAGACTGACGACGCCGAGCTGGCCGAGGCCTTCAAGCCAGTTGCTGAGGCCCTCGAGGCCAAGGCAGGCGAGATTGAGCAGGCGCTTCTCGACGTCCAGGGCTCCCCCGTCGACCTCGGCGGCTACTACGCCCCGAACGAGGAGAAGCTCAACCAGACCATGCGCCCGGTTGCTGCCTTCAACGACATCATTGATGGCCTGAAGAAGTAATTCGGCGCTAGGCGCTTAACAAAAGACCGCTTCGTCTCCTCCCTGGAGTTCGAGGCGGTCTTTTCTTGCTTCATTAGCCGCAAACCGGCCCGAAACCACAGATTCGGGCGCTATTTTTACCCGTTGAGCTGCGAGAACTTTTTCTTGACTGTTTCTTGCTTCTCGCGCCTTACTTCGTGCGTTTTCATCCTTTGAACACCGAGGAACCCAGTTAGTTAAAAAGTTTTTCAATTTTCGGGAACCGAGAAACCATCGCCTCCGACTACTAGTGCAGTTGATATCAGCGCCTGTCCATCGCCCCTACTGAGCGTCCCGCGAACGTTCAGCAGGTGCCCTTTACCCCTAGACCCCTGAAAGAGCACTACATATGAGTCGGACGGCTCTGCGATCCTTCATTCAGCGCATTCACTTTTATGGCGGCATGTTCGTCGGCCCCTTCATCCTCATCGCGGCCCTGACCGGCTGTCTTTATGCCGTGGCGCCTTCCCTGGAGAAGGTGGTGTACCGCGACGTCATGACCGTTCCAGCGGTCGAGCACCCAGTGAGCTTGGAGGAGCAAATCCAGGCCGCACAGCACGAGCACCCAGACATGCCAGTCACGCAGGTGTGGCCAGCCACGACACCGACGGATTCCACGCGCGTTCTGGTGTCCGATGACAGCATCGATGAGAGCCTCCAGCGCACCGTCTTCATCGACCCCGCAAGCGCCAAGGTCATCGGGGACTACCCCACGTACTCCGGCCTGGGAGAGATGCCGCTGCGTCGCTGGATTTCCTCCCTGCACGAAAGCTTCCACCTAGGCAAGGTCGGTGAGCTCTACTCGGAGCTGGCCGCATCCTGGCTGTGGGTCATGGCCTGCGGTGGCCTCTACATGTGGTGGATTCGCCGCCGCCCCAAGAGCACGTCAAGCGCCAACACCACGCAACGCCAGCCCAAGCGCTCCGCTCGCTGGAAAGCTACCCGCCTGCACTCCACCATCGGCGCGTGGGTTTTCATCGGTCTTCTTGGCCTCTCTGCCACCGGTATCACCTGGTCGGGCCTGGCCGGCGACAACGTCAATTCTCTAGTCGAGCGCATGCACTGGAAGGCCACCCCCATCAACACCTCCCTCGCGGATGCACCGGCTTCGACCGACCACGAGCACTCGGGACATGCAGGACATGAGCACGGTGGGGCCGTGGGGGCGTCGCCAAGCATGAACGTGGCTGCCGAGGCTGAGCGCGTCCTCGCCACCGGCCGCGCCGAGGGACTGACCGGCCCGCTGCGCCTGTACCCGCCGGAAGACGCCCACTCCGCGTGGCAAATCAGCGAACGCTGGGTGGAATGGCGCACCACCTCCGATGCGGTCTCCGTAGACGGCGCTACCGGCGAGGTCATCGACCGCCAGCCGTTCTCCAGCCTGCCGCTGTTCAGCAAACTCAGCAGCTGGGGCATCTACCTACACATGGGCATCATGTTCGGGCTACCACTGCAGATTGCGCTCCTCGCGCTGGGCCTCGCCACCGCCGCCCTCGTGGTGCTGGGCTACTACATGTGGTTCAAACGCCGCCCGCGTTTCCTGCCGACCGCTCACTTCTCGTGGGCCACGACGGGATTGGGCGCGCTGTTTGCCGCTACCGTCGGCGTCTTCCTGCCACTTTTGGGAATTACGCTCGCGGCGTTTCTGGTTCTCGACGTCGTCCTCATCCACCGCAAGCGCGCGCCACGACAGACGGATCTAGTGAAAGCCATCACATAGAGCAGGGCGCATAGGTACGGTAGTTTCCTATGACTAACCCACTACTCACTCCCTCCACGCTGCCGTACCAGCTGCCGCCGTTTGCGGACATCACCGTCGATCACTACCGCCCCGCTTTCGACGAGGCGCTAGCGCTTCACGACGCCGAAATCGCCGCCATCACCGACAACCCCGCCGATCCCACGTGGGAAAACACGGTGGAAGCCCTCGAGCGCTCCGGCCAGGATCTCGACCGCGTGATGGCGGTTTTCGGCAACCTGTCCGGTACGGATGTCACCGAGGAGATGGAGGACATCGCCGCCGACATCTACCCGCGCCTGTCCGCGCACTACGACGCGATCTACCAGAACGAGGTGCTCTACGCGCGGCTTAAAGAAGCCACGCCGCCTGCCGACGACGCGGAAGGCCAGCGCCTCCACGATCACCTGCTGCGCACCTTCGCACGCAAGGGCGCCGACCTCGACGCGGCTGGCAAGGCCCGCCTCTCCGAGATCAACCAGCGCCTATCTGCACTGTCGGAGGAATTCGGCCGCAACCTCATGGCGTCTACCCGCGAGCGCGCGGTGTCCTTCACCGAAGAGGAGCTCGAGGGCCTACCCGCCGAGCGCATCGCCTCCGCCAAGGCCGATGCCGAAGCATTAGGCCGCGATGGCTATGCAATCCCGCTGGAGCTGCCGACCGTGCAATCGGAACTGAGCCGACTGGTGCGGGAGGATGCGAGGGGGAGGCTGTATGGGGCGTCGGCAAGCAGGGGCTCCGAGAACAACATCCCGGGGCTCATCGAGGCCGTCCAGCTGCGCGCCGAGCGGGCCGAGCTGCTGGGGTACGCCACGCATGCCGACTACGTCATCGCCGAAGAAACCGCCGCGACTGCCGACGCCGCCCGCTCCATGCTCCACGACCTCGCCCCCGCCGCCGCGGCCAACGCCGCCGGTGAGCAGAAACTCCTCGCTGAAGAGGCTGAGCTCAACGGCCAAGGCTTCACCGCCGCCGACTGGCCCTACTGGGAGTCCAAGGTCCGCGCCCGCGATTTCTCCCTCGATGAGGAAGAGCTGCGCAAGTACTTTCCTCTTAACCAGGTTCTGGAGAAAGGCGTGTTTGCCGCCGCCGAACGCCTCTACGGCATCACCGTAACCCCGCGCGATGACCTGGAGGGCTACGCGGAGGAGGTCCGCGTGTGGGAGGTGATTGACGGAGACGTCAATCACGGGGACAAAGGAATCGGTCTCCTCCTCACCGACTACTTTGGGCGCCCCACCAAGCGCGGCGGCGCGTGGATGAGCGAGTTCGTGGGCCAATCCCGCCTGCTGGAGCGCAAGCCGGTCATCGTCAACGTCATGGGCATCACCAAGCCAGCCGACGGCTCCCAACCGCTGCTGCGCATGGACGAGGTCCGCACCGTCTTCCACGAATTCGGTCACGCCCTGCACGGCCTGCTTTCCGACGTCTACTACCCCACCTTCGCCGGCACCAACGTCCCGCGCGATTGGGTGGAATTCCCGTCGCAGATCAACGAGAACTGGGCGCTCGATAGGTCTCTCGTCAAGGAGTATGCGCACCACGTCGACACCGGCGAGCCAATCCCCGACGAGCTTCTCGACGCCATCACTGCCGCCTCCGAATTCGGCCAGGGTTTCGCCACCTCGGAGTATCTGGGGGCATCCATCATCGACTTGGCGTGGCATTCTCTCAGCGCTGCCGATGCCGCCGAGCTCGGGACCACCCCGGAAGCCGTTGCCGAATTTGAGGCCGAAGCCCTGCGTGCTGCTGGCTTGGATAACCCGCTCATCGCGCCGCGCTACCGCTCGACGTACTTTAATCACATCTTTGCCGGCGGTTACTCCGCGGGCTACTACTCCTATCTGTGGGCCGAGGCCCTCGATGCCGATGGTTTCGAGTGGTTCAAGGAGCAGACTGATCTGCGCGCGGCCGGCCAGAGGTTCCGCGATCTCATCCTGTCGAAGGGCGCGTCCCGCGACTTCACGGAGGCCTACCGCGAGTTCCGCGGCCGCGACAAGGACGTCGCCCCGCTGCTCAAGCGCCGCGGCCTCGCCGGCGCCTAGTACCCACCCCACGCAGAGCACTCTCAAGCAAACTCCAAAAGCTTGGCGCCTAATGCCGAACTCTCAAGCTGAGTGCCGACTAGTTATCCACAGATTTCGGTGGGAAGCTGGTTGGGGTCTTGGCGGTGGGGGTGGGTGCTTTTAAGCTGCGGGGCATGAGATTACAGACATTCTTCGCCGCACTCGGCCGGGCCATTGACCTGGTGGCCGAGTGCGCGGGCCTGTCTGAATCCGACCTCGTGTCTTTTGGTGCTACGCCTGCCGACGCCTCCCTCCTCCTCTCCCTTCACCACACCTACTTCGGGCACACGGCCTCCACCCGGAAGCAGCGCACCGCCGCGGAATCCGCCCGCCGTCGAGGCCACGGATTGGTTACTTTGCAGCTCATCGAAAGCTTCGTGTCCAAGGTCCGGGACCACAATAAAGCGTGGGACCTGCGCGTAGAGCTGTGCCAGACCAGCGCGGAGCTGGTGGAGAATGTCGCCCGCAAGCGCCTGCGCGAGATGCGTAAGCCTCGCACGTATGCCGAGCGCGCCAAGCTCACCCAGCACGACAACGGACTGGCCACGCTCACGGTGACGGCGGATTCGCTGGAGCTTACCGACGTCTTCAAGGGCATCGACCAAGACCGCCCCGGCGCAAGCTTCCTGGAAAACCTTGAGGGCGGCGGCGTGAAGACTCAGGTAACTGCCATGGCAGTCCTACAGCTCGATGACTACGCCGAGCTGCTCAAGGGCAATACAGACAAAGATGGTGAAGAATTCATTGTCCGCACTACCGATGGCGCGACGATGACCGGCGCGCAGCTGGTGGAACGCACCATGCTGGACAAGGGCATCATCGTGGCGGTCAGCCGCGAGCACGGTCCGCTCGATGTCTTCCGCTCCCAGCGTTTTGCCACCTCAAAGCAGCGCCTCGCGCTGGCCGCGGAGAATCCGTGCTGTGCCTGGAAGGGCTGCAAGGTTCCTTTTGAGAAGTGCCAGATTCACCACATCAAAGCCTGGGCCCGCGGCGGGCCGACCAACATCCTCAACTTGGTGCCGCTGTGCCCGTATCACAACGGCGTCAACGACGATGACCCCGATGCCCCGCCCTCACGGGGCCGAATGGATCGCATCGGTGGGCGCACCGCATGGCTGCCGCCTTACGACGCCTCCCCAGTCTTCACCAGCCCTTTCAACTAGCACCAGCGCCTTCAACCAGCACCGCTGTCTGCTGTTGCTCGCCCACCACCACGCTTCTCTTGCTGAGACCCCGCTAGGTAGCCCTCCTCGCGGGGGCTTCGGCGCGCTTGATGAATCCGGGCGCGATTGGCCTGCGCGTGTTTACTCTGGGTTTGGACAAATTGGGGGCTGATTAGCCTGCGTTGCGCAGCGCTGTGGCGAGGCCGTTCATGGTGACCTGGATGGTCTTGGATACGAGGAACTGGTCATCGCCCTGACGGTAACGGCGCAGCAGTTCGAGCTGCACGGCGTTGAGCGGAAGCAGGTATGGATAGCGGCGCTTGAGCGAGCGTGCCTGGCGCTGGTTCTCACTGACCAAGTCCGCGTTGCTCGTGACCTTGAGATAGACCTCGCGGGTACGCTCAAACTCCTCAGAGATGAGGGCAAAGATGCGTTCGGCGGTGGCTTTATCATCAACCAGGTTGGCGTAGAGGCGCGCTAGCTGCATCTCCGCCTTAGCCATGACCTGGGCCATGTTGGAAAATACCGAGCGGAAGAATGGCCACGTGCGATAAAGCTCGCGCAGCTCCTCCCAGCGCGCCTCTTCACCGCTCTTGACCTCACCGCTCTTAACCTCTCCGCCGGGTGACGTGTCGGCACTGCTACCGGCGGTGCCAGTGCCTTGGGCTACCCACGACGTCACTGCGCTTCCCACACCGAACCAGCCAGGAATATTGGTGCGAGACTGCGACCACGACAGCACCCACGGAATCGCGCGCAGGTCTGAAATCGCGGTGGTCTGCTTGCGTGAGGTCGGGCGCGAGCCGAGGTTGAGCTCGCCAATCTCGTGCAGGGGCGTGGATTGGGTGAAGTAGGAGATGAAGCCGGGGTCGTCGACAAGCTGGCGGTACGCCGTACCACTCAACGCAGCCAGCTCGCGCATGATGTCGTAGGCGCGCTCGGGGTCCGCGATCGGCTCGGTATCGAGCAACGAGGCCTCCAACGCACCAGAAACGAAGGCTTCCAGGTGGCGGCGCGCGGTCTCCGGTGCTCCGTACTTTGCGGAGATGACCTCTCCCTGCTCGGTAATACGCACCGAACCCGACACCGCGCCCTTCGGCTGCGCCAGAATCGCATCATAGGTCGGGCCGCCACCGCGACCAACCGCCCCACCCCGGCCATGCGCGAGGCGCAAACCAATACCGAAGCGTTGACACAGCTCCACCAAGTCAAGCTCGGCGTCGTACAGCGCCCAGTTGGCCTGCAGATAGCCGCCGTCCTTGTTGGAATCGGAGTAGCCCAGCATGACCTCCTGGATGTCACCACGCGAGCGCAGGTGCTCGCGATACACCGGCACTGCCCACAGCTTCTCCAGAATTCCCGCACCGGCCTTCAAGTCCTCGATGGTTTCAAACAGCGGCACCACGTCCACCTGTTTCAGCCCCACTTCCTTGAGCAGCACCATCGGCTCCAAAATATCGGAGACCGCGCCCGTCATGGAGATGATGCAGTGCGACACCGACTCCGGCCCCAAATCCCGCACCGCCCGCGCGGCTGCCCGGAAGATGCCAAGCTCCTTGGCGGTGTCCGCGCCGAATTCCGCATCGGGAAACAGCAGCGGGCGGTTGGTCTGCAGTTCCTTCACCAGCAGCTCAATCTTCTCCTCCTCGCCGAGTGCGCGATACTCCTCGACGATGCTCGCTTCCGCGAAAATCTCCGTGAGCACGTTCTCGAAGGACTCCGAATTCTGACGCATATCCAGCGAATAGAGGTGGAAGCCAAAGGTCGTCACGGCAGAGCGCAAACGTGCGAGGCGGTCATCGGCGATGATGTCGTCATTGAACTGGCGCAGCGAACGGTCGATCACGTCCAAGTCACGCTTGAGTTCTTCCGGCGAGGCATACGCGCTTGCCGACGTCCCCCTCTTCTCACCCTTCACCTCCTGCAGCGTTGCCTTCACACGGTGCCGGATACCGTAAATGGCGCGGCGGTATGGTTCGTCGACGCGGGATTCTTCGGTGTTATTTGCGGCGTCGGCAAGCGCGCCCAGTTCCTTGGAGCTGGAGGAGTAGCGGTCGGAGAGGGAAAGCTCGCGCTCCAACTCGGCCAGCTGCTCTTCGTAGTAGCGCAATACCGTTTTCGCAGCCTTGCGGGTGGCGTAGGTGAGGGTGTGCTCGGTGACATAGGGGTTGCCGTCATGGTCGCCGCCGATCCAAGAGCCCGGGCGCACGACCGGGGAATCCGGCAGCTGCTGGCCAAAGGTCTCGCGCATGGCATGGCGGATGGCGCGATTGAGGGCGGGGACCTGGTCGAGCAGGGAAAGCTTGTAGTAGCGCAAGCCAACATCCACCTCGTCTTCCAAGGTGGGGCGCGCGATGCGGATAAGCGCGGTCTGCCACAGCAGCGTCATGCGCAGGTACATCTCTTTTTCGATTGCCGCCATGTCGCCGCCGCGGTGCGATTCCTTGAGCAGGTCTTTGATGCGCGTCTGGGTATCGAAAACGGTACGGCGGCGGGTTTCGGTGGGGTGTGCGGTGAGCACGGGAGCGACGTGGGCGCCGCGGACGGTGGCGGCGGCGTCGGCAGGCGCGACACCTTCGGCCTTGAGCTTGGCGAAGGTCTTGCGCAGCGAGACCGGCGCGTCGACGGACTCGTCTTCCAAGTCCTCTGCAAGGTTGGCAATGAGCGCGAAGTAGCTAAAGGCGCGGGCCACGAGGTTGACCTTGGTGATGTCGAGGTCGTGAAAGATAGCGACGAGGTCCTCGGGCTTGGCATCGCCGTGGGCGACGTCGAAGGCCATGCGGCGGGTAGATTCGACGAGGTCGAAGACGTCTTCGCCTTCCTGTTGGGCGATGACCCTGCCCAGCACTCGGCCAAGAAGGCGGATATCTTCGCGGACTTGTTCTGGGGCGGGTGTGCTCACAGCGGGCCTTTCTGGACGTGATCTGTTCAGCGTTTAGCCTTCAATGTAGCCCAGACCACTATCAAGCGATAGTTAAACCGCTAAATTAGCCGCCTCCGCCTAGAGCGACGCCAACCACGCGGCATGGAGACGGGAGTCTCCATTTTCCTCTGGGTGGAAGCTCAGCGCAGTGACGGCGCCCTGCCGCACGCCCACCACCGCTTCGCCGTCTTCCCGCGGCACGGTAGCGATAACCTCCACGCCTTCGCCCACTCGGGTAACGATGGGGGCACGGATGAAGCTCGCTTCCACCTCGAACGTCTCCATGCCTATCGCGACGGGTACGGTGCGCTCCTCCGAGAAGCGCTGGTTGCCGAAGGCGTTGCGGCGCACGGTGACGTCGATAAGCGCGAGCGTCTGCTGTCCCGGCGCGGGGTTCTCCAGTTCGCGGGCGCTGTAGATAAGGCCCGCACACGTGGCGAGCACCGGTAACTCAGTCTGGCGCAGCGGCTCAGCGACGCCACAAGAGCGTGCCAGCTTGTCAATCGCGCTCGATTCGCCGCCGGGCAAAATGATGCCGTCGAGTCCGTCGAGGTCCTGGGGCAGGCGCACCCGGCGCGTCGCCACGCCGAGCTCGTCAAGGATGCGCAGGTGCTCCTCGACGCCTCCCTGCAGCGCCAGGACGCCGACCGTTGTTACCATCCGCGTTCAGCCAGGCGGTGCGGGGCGGGGACGTCGTTGACGTTGATGCCCACCATGGCCTCGCCCAGGCCGCGGGAAATCTTGGCTAGCTCGGCAGGCTGGTCATAGAGGGTGGCTGCCTTGACGATGGCCTCCGCGCGCTTGGCAGGTTCACCGGACTTGAAGATGCCGGAGCCGACGAAGACGCCTTCGGCGCCCATCTGGCGGACGAGGGCGGCGTCGGCAGGCGTGGCCACGCCACCGGCGACGAACAGCACGACCGGCAGCTTGCCAGTCTCCGCTACCTCAGCGACGAGGTCGTAGGGCGCCTGCAGCTCCTTGGCCGCCACGTAGAGCTCGTCGCGGTCTAGGTTCTGAAGACGCGCGATTTCGCTCTTGATGGTGCGCAGGTGCTTGACGGCCTCGGAGACGTCGCCAGTACCGGCCTCGCCCTTGGAGCGGATCATCGCCGCACCCTCGGTGATGCGACGCAGTGCCTCGCCCAAGTTGGTAGCGCCACAGACGAACGGCACGTCGAAGTCCCACTTGTTGATGTGGTTGACGTAATCGGCCGGGCTGAGCACCTCAGACTCGTCAATGAAGTCCACGCCCAGCTCGCCCAGAATCTGCGCCTCCACGAAGTGGCCGATGCGGGCCTTCGCCATCACCGGGATGTCAACGGCATTGACGATGCCCTCAATGAGGTCCGGATCCGACATGCGAGCCACGCCACCCTGGGCGCGGATATCGGCCGGCACGCGCTCGAGCGCCATGACAGCGGAAGCGCCCGCGTCTTCAGCAATGCGCGCCTGCTCCGGGGTGACAACGTCCATGATGACGCCACCCTTGAGCATGTCAGCCAGTCCACGCTTGACGCGCGTCGTGGCGCGTCCCTGTTCATTCTTCTGTTCAGTCATAGCTCACATCATGGCCTCAAAAATTGGTCCAAGACAAGAGCCATTTTCCGAGTGTTGGATTAGACCACTTATGATGGGTGCGTGTCTTTACGCCTCGACCCGTCTGATACGCGCGCACTTCCGGTGCAGATTGCCGAAGCCCTTCGCGCCCAAGTCGCCGCTGGAATTCTGCTCCCGGGCGAGCAGGTCCCCTCCACCCGCACATTGGCGAGTCAGCTCGGCATTTCCCGAGGCAGCGTGGTCACCGCCTACGAACAGCTCACCGCCGAGGGCTACCTCACCGCGGAGGTCGGGTCAGGCACCGTCATCAACCCGCGCCTGCCCCACGCTCGCGCCCCACAACCCGCACCGTCACCGCGTCCGGAACCTACCCCGACACGGGTGGAGTTGACTCCCGGTTTGCCCGATACGGCCGGAATCATCACCCCCGAATGGAGGGCGGCGTGGCGCAAGGCCGCAGTGGATCCCTCCGGCGATCTCCCCCGCGAGGTAGCCGCGCACCTGCGCCACATGCGCGGGCTCACCGTCGACCCGGCCTATGTTGTCATCACCGCCGGCGCCCGCGACGGCCTCTCGGTGCTGCTGCGCGCCTTGGGCGGCCGCTTGCGCGTCGGTGTGGAGTCGCCTGGCTACCCCAGCCTGCGCCGCGTCCCCCAGGCTTTGGGCCACGTGCTTATCGACGTCCCCACCGACGCGCACGGCGTCACCGTCCCCACCGTGGACCTCGACGTTCTCATCGTTACGCCGTCCCACCAGCACCCTTATGGCGGTTCCCTACCGGCAGCCCGGCGCGCGGAGCTCGTGGAATGGGCGCGGGCCAATAATGTGCTCATCATCGAAGATGACTTCGATTCCGAGCTGCGCTACGTGGGCCAGCCGCTTCCTGCGCTGACGGCGCTCGCCCCGGAGCACACGGTGCTGCTGGGTACTTTTTCCTCGGTGATTTCGCCGTCGATTGCGTGTGGCTACCTCGTGGTGCCGCCGGGCTTGCGCTCGGCGGTGGACCAGGTGCGGGAGGTTTTTGGCCAGCCGGTGGGAGCTATCCCCCAAGCAGCCTTAGCGAACTATCTAGCCAGCGGCGCGCTACGGAGGCATACCGGCCGGATGCGCCGCGCGTACAAGCGCCGGCGTGACCTCGTCCGCGCCGCGCTGGAGGATAGCCCCGCCACCCTCCTGCCCATCGATGGTGGGCTCCATGCGGTGTTGTTGTGTGAGGAGGGCGTCGTCAAGCGCGCGGCCGACTTGGGTCTCACGCTCACCCCACTCAGCGACTACTGGGGCGGCGTGGCCGCCGAGGAAGGCGTGGTCTTGGGATTCGGGCATTTAAGCGACGTCGAACTCGCCGCCGCGCTGGAGCTGGTCAAGCAGGCGCTTACGGACTGAGTCCTAGCCAGCGCTGGCCAAGGTAACGGTGGCGAGGGTACGACCGGTGGGTTGCTCGCTGCCACCCGCAGGTTCCTCGGTGACCATGACTTTGACCGCCGCCCCTTCAAAGGGCATCCACACCCCATCGTGTGGGTCCTGGCCGATAACCCCTGCTGAGGCCATCTCACCGTCAGCACTGACGGCCCACACCTGGGCGCCCATGCCGTCAGCGAGATGCGGCTGGCCATCCACCATCGCGCCGGATTTCGCCATCGACGCCGAAGAAACAATATCCAGTTGCGCGCCCGAAGCATCAGCATTGCCCTGCATGAGATCCTCTGCACCCATGATGTCGTGCATCGATTTCTCGCCGGGCGATTCGGCTTCTACTCGCGCGCTATCCGTTGTATCGGGCTGGTCCAACTGCAGAAGCTGCGGCGCGGCCACCACGCCCACCACGAGCACTGCCGCGGCCGCTGGCACCGCCACGAAAGCCCGCCAGCGGCGACGTGGAAGCTCCACAACCTCGGCATCACTAGCGGCGTCGATTTTCGCAAAGACGGCATCTTTCATCCGCGCCGGCGGTTCGACCTCGGGGAGGGAATCGAGGAAGTCATCGAAAGTCTCATCAGAAAACTCATGTGTATTGCTCATCTTCCCTCCTTTCCGAGGACCGCTTTTAACTTCTTAACACCATCGCGCACGCGCGTTTTCGCCGTACCCAGCGGTACTCCCGTTGATTCTGCCAGTTCAGCGTGCGTCAGGCCATCGAAAAACGCGAGGGCCACCGCGGTGGAATGCGGTTCCCCGATCTTGTCGATGGCCTGGCGCAGCTGCTGCGCTTCGACGTTTCCGAGGGCTTTATCTTCAAGCGTCTCAGCGAAGGTGGCCTGGGCCAGCATCGCATCGCGATCATCGCGTTGCACGGCAGCAACGTGGCTGCGCAGCTTATCGACGGCCCTCCCATGCGCCAACCTACCCACCCACGAGCGGGCATTTCCCCGCTGCGGGTCGAATTTCGCCGCGGAAGTCCACACCTCCACGAAGACGTCTTGAGCGACTTCCTCTGCCAAGGCGGGATTGCGCAGAACGCTCAGGCACACGCTGTAGACGGTGGGCGCGAGGGCGTCGTAAAGCGTGCTGAAGGCATGCTTGTCTGCCGCAGCGGTCTGAACGAGCAGGTGGTTCAGCCGCGCGTGTTCATCAGGTGACAACGCAGGCACAGATGTAGAGCTTACCTCCAGCAGCGGGGCGGGCATGGCAGTTTTACTTGCTCATTTCTTCGCTCATCTTGTCCTCGGTCATCATGGAATCCGACATCATGGCGTCAGAGCTGGGAGCCATCATCTCAGAGCTGGGCATCATATCCATATCTTCCTTCTTGTCGTTGCAGGCAACCAGCCCACTGGCGGCAACGGCAAGTGCAGCGGCGGTCGTCACAAGTTTCTTCATTATTTCGGTGCTCCTTTTCAAGCTTTCGGGTCCGGCCTTTCCGGGCCCTGTATCTCACTATTCGGAGCCACCCCCTGAAACGGATTGGAGGATTTTCACACCAATCCGTGTAGCGCTTGTGCTCCGAACTGATTGCATACCCATACCGCACTACAAGCGAAGGAGCACAGGATGTTATCAACGCTCTTCATCGGGTTTACCGGTGGTCTCATCACCGGTATCTCGCCCTGTATCTTGCCCGTCTTACCTCTCGTCCTCGCAGTCAGCGGCGGCTCACGGTGGCGGCCATGGCAGGTCGTGGGCGGGCTGGTGACGAGCTTTAGCCTCGTCACGCTCTTTGCCACAACGTTGCTCAATGCCCTGGGCCTGCCCGCCGACATCCTGTGGAAGGTGGGAATCGCGCTGCTGGTTCTCGTGGGCCTGGGAATGGTGTTTGCCCGCGTGCAGGAAATCCTCGAGTGGCCTTTCCAGAAACTTCCGAAAGCCGGCAGCCTGCAGGCCAAAGCCCGCGACAAGGGCGGCTTCATCGTCGGCCTAACTATGGGCGTGGTCTTCGTTCCCTGCGCGGGCCCGGTATTGGCCGCAATCTCAGTGGCGGGTGCCACCGGGACTGTCGACGCCCACATCCTCGTCCTCTGCCTCTCCTTCGCCCTCGGCGTGGCGATCCCGCTGCTAGCTTTCGCCCTAGGCGGCAACGAAGTGGGCAAACGCGTCGATGCTTTCCGCTCCCACCAGCGCGGGGTGCGCATCACTGCGGGAATTGTGGTGATCGCTATGGCCGGCGCTATCTCCCTGGGCGCACCCGCCTGGCTGCAACAGAAGCTCCCCAGCATTAACGTCGACGCTGCCCCGGTTGAGCAAGCGGCCCTCTCTGCGGAAGGAACCCCTGTCCCTGAATTTGCGGGGTTGACCGGCTGGTTCAACACGGATGCGCCCGTCGATCCGCGCACCTCCGGCAAGGTCACGCTCATCGATTTTTGGGCCTACGCCTGCATCAACTGCCAGCGCAACAACACTCACCTGACCAAGCTTTATGCGCACTACAAGGACTACGGATTCGACATCATCGGCATCCACGCGCCGGAATACGCCTTCGAGCACGAGGCCGACAACGTGCACCGAGCAGCCCGCGAACAGGGCATTGAGTATCCGGTGGCCCAGGACAACGACTTCGCCACCTGGAAGAACTTTGAGAATCGGTACTGGCCGGCGCATTATGTCGTCGATAAGCACGGCATGCTACGCCACTCCCACCATGGCGAGGGTGACTACGCCGAGACCGAGCGCCTCATTCGTGAGCTTCTCATCGAGCGCGACCCTTCCGTGGCTCTACCCGAACCGATTGAGGCCGCCGCAGATTCTCACAACGCGCCGCGCTCGCCGGAGACCTACCTTGGCACCGCTCGCGCGCAATTCTTCGCCCATGCCGATTACCGCAACGGAACCCACCAGTTCACCCTGGGTAATCCTCTGTTGGAACAGTATTCGCTGGGTGGCACGTGGACGCTGGCTGACCAACCTATTACTGCCGGCCCCAACGCACGCCTGCGCCTCAACTACCACGCCGCATGGGTACAGCTGGTCACTTCCGGGCGCGGCACAATCCGCCTGCATCGCGCTGATGGTTCGGTTCGCACTTTCGACATCACCCAGGACGGCACGGTGGATCTCGTCCGCGACCCCGAAAACCACACCGAAACCATCGAGTTGGAGGTCAGCGAAGGGCTCTCGCTGTATTCCTTTACTTTTGGCTAGCGTGGGGCTCATGAAGATTTCGCTGCATGGACAATCCACAGTGGCCGTCGAGGCGCCCCAGGGCCGCATCGTCATTGACCCCGGCCCCTTCTCCGACCTGAGCTGTCTTGAGGACGCCAAAGCGGTACTGCTCACGCACGCGCATGGAGACCACCTCGACATCGATGCCGTGCGTGCTAGCGACCTGCCGGTGTGGGGAACGCAGGAGGCTATCGACGCCCTCGGCTCCGGCACCGTCGTGCATGCCGGCGAGCTGTTTACGGTTCTAGGCCTTGAGATTCAGGCTCTGGGCGGCCTCCACGAGGAAATCCACCCGAACATCCCACGTCCGGAGAACCTAGGTTATTTCTTCGGCGGTGTCCTCCACCCGGGTGATCAGTGGTGTGTCCCCGAGGGACGCACGGTTAAGGTTCTGCTGCTCCCCATCGCCGGGCCCTGGGTGCGCGGGGCGGACGCCGCGGACTACGCCATGCGCATCGGTGCGCGGCTGACGATGCCGATACATGATGCGGTGCTGTCGGACGTCGGCAAGCACATCACCGACGGCATGCTCCAACGCGCCGGCGTGACCGGCTATCAGCGCCCCGCGCTCGGCGAAGCTGTTCTAGTGTAACTAAGGTTAGGCTTTCCGGCGGCTGGCTAGTCCGCCGAGAAGCGTGCCGACCAGAGTTCCCGGAAGGTAAATCCCAAACCAATAAAGAACAAAGGCCACCGCATCCAATCCGGTTCCATCGCCCTTGTCAGCCAGCGAATAAATGACGAGCCCTGCTACAACCACTGCCGAAGCAGCGCTGGTCTCCACCATCGAATTTGCTATAGAAGGACGACGCAGCGCCCCCACCCAAGCGGCAATCACCACAAGGAAAAGCGGCACTAGGTATTCCCACCAGGAATCACTCACGGCTTCGGGAGCACATACAATCCACAGGGCAATACCGAGCCCGGCTAAGGCTCCAATCCAGGGGATGCGGAGCGCAAAGTTCTGTGAATTAGCCACAACGAACCATGTCAGCCCGATTACAGCGCATAGTGGCAAAACTCCAAAAAGCAGGCCTAGCATTGTCACACTCCTCTTTACTTCATCGCTCTTAACTTTTTAGCAGCCCGGCCGACAGACTCGGGCTCCCTTAATTGCCAGAATTGCAGCTTCAATATATACGCGATCAGCGCCGCGGTAGCTTCCCTTGACCTTGTTCATCCCGTCAATGAATTGGTTATCACACGCGATCTCTGCTGCCCTCTGATTTCCTGCATTAGCTAGGCATAAATCGTGACGCTTACACACTCCATCCGCACTATTTAGTACGTTCCCTCCAGTCCGGTACTTTCCACACCAGTTCCACCTATCGGCTAGAGAAGCACGGTCTCTGGGCCCGCTACCGTAATCATGCGAGACGATATCGTTGTAATAGATTGCTACTTGAATTGCCTCGCTAGATAGCCCATCTTCTTTTGCTCTCTCCACATCGATCAGGGGCATCTCTGCGCCAATCGAATACTTGTAAGGCTCAAGCTCAGCTTCAAAATTGGACTCGTACCCATTGCCATTGACCTGCAGCAGCTGCTCAACGGAAACTTCGTGAGGTCGCTCCTGCGCAACTGCGACTGACTGCTGCATGGCGATCACCCCACTAAACACGACAGCGCCCAAGGCAAGCTTCTTCATTTCAGGATTCCCTTCTTTCGATAACTGACAGGCACAGTATCTGTGGCGCCATTAACTCCCTGCAAGAGTTTTCGTCCTTTCACCGACGAAAGTAGGCAATTCGGCTGAGGGGCTTGATGACCTCCGCCGGAGGAAGAAAAATAGGAAAAGGCCCTAAATCAGAACAAGGGTCCCACCCACTGCCGCTTCGGGACCAAGAATCCCAAACTCTCAGCGCAAAAGTCCAAGAGGGACACCCTGGAGCCGGGCAATAAGTTTGGTTCTCGAGGTCACACCAAAGTGATCGAACAGCACGCGTACCTTTTGTTTAATCGTTGATTCCGCGTAGTGGAGCTGATGAGCAATTTCGGAGTTTGAGTGCCCCTCTACCAGCAGGCGTAGAACCCTCTGATCTTCGGTTTTTAATCGTCGAACCATTTTTTGAGTATGTTGCACTCTCGGTGAGCCAAAACTGTTCGCAAGAATCCGCTGTGCCACATCGGCCTCGATGGTCTTTTTACCCACAGCCGCATTAACAACGCTAGAAACGAAAGCTTCGGGGCCAGCCGTCTTGGGAACATATCCCATTGCCCCAAGTGAATAGCTTTCAAGCAGCGCTTCATCGGTGTCAAAGGAGGTCATTACGACGAACGGAGGCGCCTTCTCGCTCCTGTCTTGAGAGCACATCAATTCAAAGCCATCAGCCCCTGGAAGGCGAAAATCTGTAAGCACAACGTCGTAGGTTGACTCCCTCAGCTTTTCGGCGGCAGTCTCAGCATCATGGACTGTCTCTACATGTGAAATATCGGGGTGGTTCCAAAAAATCGACTGGAGAAGCGCAGCGTACTTCTTTTCATCTTCCACGATAAGCAGTGATATTCCCATACCCGATTTCACCGCTTTCTTCATGTTCAAGCCGGATCTCACTGACCCATTGATGTGCTTCCCTCTTCACTACCATTGTTCCGCCGTGCGCGCGTACAACCTTTTCGAGATTGTCTAAGCCAATTCCCATCCCACTGACACCCGCAGGGTGCCCCAATGATGAAAGCTCGTTAGAGACAGTTAAAGCATGGGTCGACCGATTCGATTCAAGCCTGAGTGAAACTACGGCTCCCTTTTCGGAATTCCTTATCACGTTAGAGCACAGCTCATCCATTGCTCTGAGAAGAACTGCTTTGTGCACTTCAGAAATTCCCGCGCTACTCTCCAACGACACTGACGGGGACAATCCACATGCTTGCATCTTGTCAGCCCATTCCATCGCCGCGCCTCGAACAGTGCGTCTACGGCCTTTCCCCGCTTGGCTTGCGACATGTGATAATGCCTCAGCAGCCCGTTGAACTTCCTGCATAACAAGATTTAACTGCCCCGAATCACCATGCTGAGCTGCCGCCAATTGCGCACCCAACGTGGCAATGCTTAATGGATTACCCACATTGTCATGCAAGTACTCCCGCAGTGATTCCTCTTGTTCACGCCGGACATCGGTGCTTCGTTTCACCGTTGCCTGCAAGCCAAATCCTAGTACCCATAAGAGCCCAGCAATTCCCATCACTGTTGTTGACGCCGCAAAAAGGGACGTAGAAAATGGTTCTCCTGGTTCTGCCCAGGAAGGAAAAAGAACAAACACCAGCGGAACATATCCAACGAGAAATATTCCTACAAGCCCCGTTCGCACAAAACCGAGAACAGCTAAGCAACAAATGAACAATGCACTGACCGCGTTCAACGCGTATCCATTGAGCCCTTGAGCGTTAAGGATAAGAAACAGAGCAAAAACAATCGCTATGGAAACTCGTGGACAAATACTAGAGATAGTCATCCCCAAGGCCAGTAGCAGCCAAAGAAGACTCATGGCACTCCACTCGGCAAGCGCCGCCCCGCAGGACACTATGACTGCCAAGCCGACCACGAACCTATGTATCAGCAACACTCCGCGATCAACAGTAGACACCATAAAGACGCTCCTCCGGTTTTCTAAATTTTATCGCCTACATGCTTGTCCGACCACGAAACTGGAAAAGATCTATCAACTCCGTTGGGGAGCTTCGAACACGATGAGACGATCATCAATCAACCGCTCGGTCTATTTTTATTCCGCCGCTCGCCTGCATTTTCCGGTAAACCACTAACGACACTGAACCGCTTGGTCTACCGTTGCCACACATGAGCACCAAATACGATAATTCCGCAGTAGGCGAGTGGTCTTTTGCCACCCGCGCCCTTCACGCCGGCCAGAACCTGGACGGCTCCACCAACGCACGCAACGTGCCGATTTACCAGACCACCTCCTACGTCTTCAACGACGCCGAACATGCCGCTAATCGCTTTAACCTCTCGGATGCCGGCCCGATTTATACCCGCCTGACCAACCCCACACAGGATGCGTTGGAGGAGCGCCTCGCTTCCCTCGAAGGTGGCGTCGCCGCCGTTGCTTTCGCCTCCGGCCAGGCCGCCGAGACCGCGGCCATCCTGAACCTCGCCTCTGCCGGCGACCACATCGTCACCTCCCCGCGCCTCTACGGCGGCACCTCCACGCTGTTTACCGTGACGTTGAAGCGCCTGGGCATCGACGTCACCCTCGTCGAGAACCCCGACGACCCAGCCTCCTGGCAGGACGCCGTCCAGCCCAACACCAAGGCCTTCTACGGCGAGACCTTCGGCAACCCGGTCGCCGATGTCCTCGACATCCCCGCCATCGCGGAGGTAGCGCACGACAACCAGGTCCCGCTCATCGTGGACAACACCATCGCTACCGGCGCGCTGGCCCGCCCGCTGGAGTTGGGCGCGGACATCGTCGTCGTCTCCACCACGAAGTTCTACACCGGCAACGGTTCGGCCATCGGCGGTGCCATCATCGACGGCGGCTCCTTCGACTGGACCGTCGAGCGCGACGGCGAGCCCGTCTTCCCTTACTTCGTCACCCCGGACGAGGCTTACCACGGCCTCAAGTACGCTGACCTCGGCGCGCCGGCCTTCGCCATCAAGGCGCGCGCGGGCCTGTTGCGCGATACGGGTGCCGCCATTTCGCCCTTCAATGCGTGGCTGACGCTGAATGGCATTGAGACGTTGCAGTTGCGCGTCGATAAGCACAATGCCAACGCTCAGGCCGTGGCTGAGTACTTGGAGTCGCACGCCAAGGTCGCGAAGGTCAACTACGCCGGCCTGGACTCCTCGCCGTATAAGGAGGTCAAGGAGAAACTGGGCTACGCCTACACCGGCTCCGTGCTCTCCTTCGACATCGATGGTGGCCGCGAGGAGGCGTGGGCGTTCATCGATGCGCTGAAGCTGCACTCCAACCTGGCCAACATCGGCGATACCCGCTCGCTGGTCGTGCACCCGGCCACCACCACGCACTCCCAGTCCGACGAAGCGGCGCTCCAGGCCGCGGGTATTACGCAGGCCACGGTACGTCTGTCGGTGGGCATCGAGGATGTCAACGACATCATCGCCGATCTCGAGCGCGGGTTCGCGGCCATTGGCTAACCCGATTCCGGAACTCGCGCCCGAAGGCGAGCTCGCCCACGTCCACATCGGTGACTTCACCACGGAGGCAGGCGCCGTGCTTTACGACGCCTCCCTGGCCTACCAACGCTGGGGAGCTTTCGCCGGCGACCCGGACGGGGTTAACAACGTCATTGTGGTTGAGCACGCGCTGACCGGTGATTCCAACGTGGCGGACTGGTGGTCCGACCTGGTCGGCCCCGGCAAGGCCCTGGACACCGCGAAGTGGTGCGTTATCGCCACCAATGCGCTGGGGGGCTGCAATGGATCCACTGGGCCCAGCAGCCTGCACCCAGATGGCCAGCCGTGGGGCGGACGGTTCCCGGCACTGTCCATTCGGGACTTGGTCGAGGCCGAGCACGACTGCCTGACGCACCTGGGCATTTCGCGCGTGCACGCGGTCATCGGCGGCTCGATGGGAGGGGCGCGCACGCTGGAGTGGAGCCTCATGCACCCAGACAGTGTGTCCGCGGTGTGCGTGATTGCGGTGTCGGCCCGGGCATCCGGCTGGCAGATCGGCATCCAATCGGCGCAGATTTCCGCCATTGAGCGCGACCCTTTCTGGCATGGCGGCAATTACTACCGCACGGACAAATCCCCCCGCGATGGCCTGGCCGCTGCGCGCCGCATCGCGCACCTGACGTATCGCGGCGAGCAGGAAATCGATGAGCGCTTTGGGGCCTCCGCGCAGCAAGGCGAAAACCCCTTGGGCCCGCACCGACAGCTCAATCAGCGTTTTGCGGTGAACTCCTACCTGGATTACCAGGGAAGAAAGCTCACGGAACGGTTTGATGCTGGTTCCTATGTCACGCTGACGGAGGCGCTCAACCGCCATGACGTCGGCCGCGGGCGCGGCGGGCTCATCAAGGCCTTGGCCGCCTCCCAGGTGCCCACGATGGTCGTGGGCGTGGACACAGACATCCTTTATCCCTATCACCAGCAGGAGCACATCTCCCGCAACGTCAACCAACTGTTGGCCATGGCCAAAATTGTCTCCCCCGTGGGCCATGATGCCTTCCTCACCGAAACCCGCCAGATGAACCGCATCCTGCGCAACTTCCTGTTGCTATCAGCCCCGAATGGCCTTGATGTGGGACCGACCTACGTAGGCGACGAGTATTTCATCTAATAGAGCCGTTTAGCTCTTTTTCAGGAGCCCAACGCGTCATGATCCAAGCGCGTCGATGGAAAAGGCCACGAACACCATCGCCGCGCCCAAGGCCCCGGTAAAGCAGGCGTCAAAGCGCCGCGAGCGCACCGCCAACACGCCGACCCGTGAGGAATCACAGGTCAGGCGCACCACGGTGAGCCACAGGAGTGCCCCTCCCAACATCATTGTGGCGCGCCGCCAGTGCTCGGATACCGCATAGATTCCCGATACCGCCACCGCAGCCACGAACAACCCAATGGCGACCCACTGCACAGCCGGGGGCAACGGCGAAGGCTTCAGGTGCGCATCGTGCGGGTTCGATAGAGACACCGGCGGCGCTGCCGGCGCTTCTCGACGCCCCTCCCCTGGACCCTGCGTAGTCATGCGCGATCTTATTGCGCGGCCAGCTTCTCAGCGCGCTCGACGATGTTGCTCACCAGGAACGCACGCGTCAGCGGGCCCACGCCACCCGGGTTCGGGGAGACGAAACCGGCCTTGTCCCACACGTCCTCGGCGACGTCGCCGGCGAGTTGTCCGTCGACGCGGGAGACGCCGACGTCGAGAACCGCGGCGCCTTCCTTGACCATATCGGCGGTGAGCATGTGTGCCTTGCCGGCCGCAGCAATGATGACGTCGGCCTGACGAGTCTCAGCCGCAAGGTCTTTGGTGCCGGTATGGCACAGCGTCACCGTGGAGTTCTCACTGCGGCGGGTAAGCATGAGGCCAATCGGGCGGCCCACGGTCACACCACGGCCGATGACCACGACCTTCGCGCCGTTAAGCTCCACGCCGAAGCGGCGCAGCAAGTGGATGCAGCCGTTCGGCGTGCACGGCAGCGGGGCGTCCTCGTTGAGCACCAGCTTGCCCAGGTTAATCGGGTGCAAACCATCGGCGTCCTTAGCCGGGTCGATGAGCTCGAGCACCCGATTTTCATCCAAGTGCTTCGGCAGCGGCAGCTGCACGATGTAGCCGGTGCAGGCATCATCATTGTTGAGTTCTACGATGACGCGCTCGAGTTCTTCCTGGGTAACGTCGCCAGGCAGGTCCTTGCGAATCGAATTAATACCGAGTTTCTCGCAATCGCGGTGCTTCATCTTCACATAGGAATGAGACCCTGGGTCATCGCCCACCAGGACCGTGGCCAGCCCCGGGGTAATCCCCTTCTCCTTGAGGGCAGCCACGCGCTGGGCCAAGTCCTCAAAAATCTCGTCGCGATACAGGTTGCCATCTAGTTTGGTAGCGCTCATGCCCACCATCCTAGACTGATGCCTATGAGCCGCCTGCACATCGTCTTCGACAACCCCGTGATCCCCACCAATACCGGCAACGCCATCCGCACCGCCGCCGTCACGGGCGCGAGCCTGCACCTCATTGAGCCGCTGGGCTTCAACTTCGAGGACAAGCACCTCAAGCGCGCAGGTTTGGACTACCATGACCTGGCGGACCTGACAATCCACAAAGACTTCGATGCTTGCATGGACGCTCTTCCCGGCGCGCGGGTCTTCGCCTTTACTACCCACACGGATAAGTGGTTCACGGACGTCGAGTACCAGGAAGGTGATGTCCTTCTCTTCGGCACCGAACCCACCGGCCTGCCGGAGGAGCACGCCTTCCACCCGCGCGTCACCGAACGCGTGCGCATTCCCATGATGCCGGCGCGGCGCTCGATGAATCTGTCTAACGCGGCGTCGACAGCCGTGTATGAGGCCTGGCGCCAGCTCGGCTTCCGTGGCGCGGTGTAGGAAGTCGCGGCACAATGTGGGTGACAGCCACGACGAAGGAGCACCATGTCGAACTTGCGCCCACTTCTTGATTCCCTCACCCTGCGCGTTGAAAACGCCGCGAACGAGTACGCCGAGCAGATTGCTCAGGTCGCGCCCACGCACCGGCCTGGCGCGGTGAACCTGGTGCGCTACATGGCGCTGCGCTCCCAAGACGCCGTGGAGCTGCAAGAAGGCCTCAGCGCGTTGGGCGCGACGAGCTTGAGCCATCCGGAGCCGGCGGTGCTGGAGCGCCTACATGCGGCCCGCAACGTGCTTGATGCTTTCGACGGTAAAGCCCCTACCTACCCGATGCAGGCCATCGCCTCGGCGTATGCCGATGCCGATGACATCCTCGATGCCAACACGCAGGCACTTCTTGGCCCCACGCAGGACGGCACGCATGCCCGCATCATGGTGACGCTTCCCTCCGAAGCCGCCGAAGACTACGACCTCGTTCTGGACTTTGCCCGCGCGGGCATGGAATTAGCCCGCATCAATTGCGCCCACGATGGTGAGGCCGCCTGGGAAAAGATGGTTGAGAACGTCCACCGCGCCGCCGAGGAGGTGGGGCGCGAGATTCTCATTTCTTGCGATATTGCCGGCCCCAAAGTGCGCACCGGCGCCATTGAGCCGGGGCCGCAGGTTATCCGTGTGCGCGGCGAGCGCACCACTGCGGGCGAGCCTCTGACCTACCCGACGCTGGTGCTTTCCGACGTCTCCCGGGCCGAGGAAGCCCAGGAGGTGGCGAGAGGGGCGTCGGCAAGCGCGGCGCGTCCGGCTGTACCACTGGAAGTAGACTCCGAGTGGGTAGCTGCGCTGGAGCCGGGCGATGAGGTGCGGTTTGCTGAGGCCCGCGGCCGTTCGCGAACCTTCACCGTGGAATCCGTCGAGGACGGCGTTGCGGTGCTACGCGGCGAGCGCAATTGCTACCTGGCTGAGGGCACGGTCTTTAGCCATGGAACGGCGACGACGCAGGTGCGCGGGGTTCCAGCGCTGGAGCAGAAGATTCGCCTGCATCGCGGAGACGAGCTGGTCTTAAGCACCTCGCAGGAGCCCGCGCGGATTGTGGAGGGCGAGGTGACAACGATTGGTTGTACTCTCCCGGAGGTGGTCACCGCGCTCGAGGTGGGGCATGCCGTTATTTTCGATGACGGGGCCATCTCCGGCCGCGTTACCGAGATTCGGGACAACGAAGCAGAGCGCGAGGCTGTCATCACCATCGACCATGCAGGTCCCACCGGCACGAACTTGGCGGCGTATAAGGGCATCAACCTGCCTGATACCGAGGTTCCGCTGCCCAGCCTTACCGAGGAGGACATTGCGGCGTTGCGTTTTGTGGCCACGCACTGCGACATCGCGGCCGTATCTTTCATCCGCACCCCCGCCGATGTGGCCTTCCTCTATGACACGGTGGAGGAGATCGCTGCCGAGCAGGAGTCGGAGGAGCTAGCGCAGCGCGTGCGCGAGCTAGGCATTGTGCTCAAGATCGAAACGGTCCCGGCATACGAGCAACTGGGCACCGTGCTGTTGGAAGGCATGCGCCACGAAAAGTTCGGCATCATGATTGCCCGCGGTGACCTCGCCGTGGAGCTGGGCTTTGAGCGCATGGTGCAGGTGCCGGGGCGCATCATGAAGCTCGCGGAGGCCGCGCACATCCCCGTCATCATGGCCACACAGGTGCTGGAGACCTTGGCGAAGACCGGCCTTCCCTCACGTGCCGAAATCACCGACGCCGGCTATGCGCTGCGTGCGGAGTGCGTCATGCTCAATAAAGGCCCGCACATTACGGAGGCCATTCGCATCTTGGACCGTATGTCGCGCAAGCTCGGCCACTCGCGCCTGAAGAACCGCCAGATGCTGCGGCAGGTGACCAGCTGGACCAACTAGCTCAACACCACGCGGCGCGACTGCGCCGCGTGGTGAGGATCACCTAAGATTCTCACCTCAAAGACTAGACAAGCCTATCTTTGCTTAGGGTAACCTATATGGGAAAGCTAGATAGGAAGAGAGCCAACCGATATGTTGTCTGGGTGCCCACGGCAGACTGCCGACGCCATCCCCATGGGATGCACCGTAACCTTGGGTAGCGAATGTATTTCTTGCACGTGCGATGCCGCTTTGGCAGTGCGTCTCGGTGAGCTGGGGATCCGTCCCGGCGCTACGTTGACGATGGGTCCGCGCGTGGCAGGCGGCGCGCGTGTTGTGTCGGTGGGCAGCTGCCGCTACGCCATCGATAAGGCAACGCTCAAGGCTATCGAGGTCTAGCCATGGCCTCCTCCCCTAGCTGCCACGGCGATCCGGGCGGCGCGCTTGCCCCTGCCGGCGCGCCTATCCTCGCTCTTGTCGGCTCCCCTAACTCTGGAAAATCCACACTGTTTAATGCCCTGACCGGCGCGAAGGCCCAAACCGGCAACTGGCCGGGCACCACAGTTGAGGTCAGCCGCGGCGCGTGGAAACTAGGTGAGCGCACGGCCGATCTCATCGACTTCCCCGGCACGTATTCGCTGGATCCACTGAGCCCGGATGAGGCTCTGACTCGCGCCATGCTCATCGAGTGCGCGGAGGACGAGCGCCCCGATGCCGTCGTTGTGGTCGTCGATGCCACCGCCGTAGCCCGCGGCCTCAATGTCGCGCTCCAGCTAGCGGAACAGCCCTACCGCCTCATCATCGCGTTGACGAAGACGGATGTAGCGCTCAACCAGGGGCAGGTCGTCGACGCCACCGCGCTGGCCGAGGCCACCTCCATCCCGGTGGTGGTTGTGGATGGGCGTAAGCGGGAGGGCGTCGAGAAGCTGCGCGAGGTCGTGCTCGAGTCTTTGGCGTCTGCGCCCATGCAGTTGCGCGAGGACACTGGCCTGGAGGGGCGCTTTGCGGAGCTGGATGCGGCGGCGAAGGCCTCAGTAAGCGAGGTCGAGCATGCCACACCCCTGTCCCACCGCCTCGATGCGGTGGCCCTCCACCCGGTGGTGGGGCCACTGCTGTTTCTGGCCGTGATGTGGCTGGTCTTCCAAATCACAACGACGGTGGCAGCTCCCCTCCAGGATGGCTTGGAGGCGCTGGTGTCTGGCCCCTTGAGCGACTGGGCGCGGGCGGGGCTCGGGGCTATCGGTCTGGGTCACCCTCTCATTACGGGCTTGCTTGTCGACGGCCTCATTGGCGGCGTCGGCATGGTCCTCACCTTTGCCCCGCTCATGGCGCTGATGTTCTTGTGCTTGGCGGTGCTGGAAGATTCCGGTTATATGGCGCGTGCGGCGGTGGTGACCGACCGCCTCATGCGGGCCATCGGCCTGCCGGGCAAGGCTTTTATCCCGATCGTCGTGGGCTTTGGCTGCAACGTGCCGGCGATTTCCGCCACCCGCGTGCTGGGCAGCCCACGGCACCGCATTATGACCGCGCTGCTCATCCCGTTTACGTCGTGTTCGGCGCGCTTGGTAGTCTTCGTCATGCTCTCGGCCACGTTCTTCCCGGAACATGCTGGCAGCGTGGTGTTTGTTATGTACGTCATCTCCATCGCGCTGCTCGTGCTCGTGGGTTTGGCGCTGCGCAAGACTCTGTGGCGCGCAGTACCCGAGGAGGCGCTGGTTATTGACCTGCCAACGTATCAGCTGCCCACGGTGCGCCTGGCACTGAGTGTGATGTGGACGCGTTTGAAGGGCTTCCTGCAGACGGCCGGCGGCATCATCGTGACCACCGTGGTCGTGGTGTGGCTGCTCATGGCCATTCCGGTCGGCGCGGCCGCCCACGACACCACCTTGGGCGAGCCCCCGGCCCCGGAGGATTCCGCCTATGGCGCGGTCTCGCGCACTATCGCCCCAGCCTTTGCCCCGGCTGGTTTCGATTCCTGGTCTCTGGCGGGCCCGTTGGTGACGGGTTTCGTGGCCAAGGAGGCGCTGATTTCGACGTGGGCGCAGACCTACGCCGTCGACGACGTCACCGACGCCTCCGCCGAAGAACAATCCCACAGCGCGCTCAGCGACCACGTGCGTGAAGATTTCGAGAAGTCTTCCGGCGGGCATACCCTGGCGGCAGTGTGGGCCTACATGCTCTTCCTGCTGGCCTACACTCCGTGCGTGGCCACGATTGCCGCGCAGCGCCGCGAGATTGGCTGGCGCTGGACGCTCTTTGGCTTCGGTGTTCAGCTGGCCACCGCATGGCTGCTGGCAGTGGGCGCCTTCCAGATTCTGAAGGTGTTTATCTAATGCCCACCTCCCCCATCCAGGCCGTGCAGGAAGCCATCGAATCTGGCGTACGCTCACGGGCAGCCATCGCGGCGCAGACCGGGCTGGAACCCGGCACGGTCGATGTCATCCTGGATCACCTCACCGCCAGCGGGGTGCTGGACATGGAACCGCTGGGCTCGTGCCCATCGGGCGGCTGCGGGTCGTGCTCGGCGGCGTCGGCTTGCGCGGGCCCCAGCAGCACCCGCGGTCCGGTGTTGCTTAAGCTTCGCCGCCCAGCGTGCCGTTAAGCGGGCCTTCCAGAACCGGAAGGCGGCGGGTGCGCAGGCGGGTGAGGAGCTCGGAGGCGTCGGCAGGCGTAAGATCCTGGCCCGCCATCCTGACGGGACCCGCCACGAGGTCGAAGCGCACGGTACGCACGCCCGCAAGATGGCTCAGCGGCCCCACCTTGAGCGTGAGCTCCTGGATGTGCGGGGTACCAATCACCATGACGCGACGGTTGATGCGGCCTCGATGCACGATGGTCACTGGCTGGGGTGAATCCACCAGCGTTACCGACTGCTGCTTGCGGTCGATAGGGCTAACCCACCGCGCCCGGCGCGGCGAGGTATACGTGGGCTGCGTGTGGCCCTCGGGCCGGGCATAGTCCTCGATCTGCGCGCGATCCAGGTCCGAGATAAGCGCCAGCAACTCCAGCGCCTGTTCACGGGTACCCACGGGCAGGATGCGCGTCGAGCCGGACTGTTTGCCGCCGCCCTTGGTGCCATAGCCGGCAACGGACACGTGCACCTCATACCAGCCGAGGCGCCGCCACAGGAAAGGCTGGCTTACCCGCACGCCGTGGATGCGGCCAATGCGGATGGTCTGGCGGCGGCGGTCGGCGAGGCCATAGGAGATGTTGAGGGCGTGGGAGGGGGCATCGTGAAGCGCAGTGAACGTCCACGAGGAATCCACCAGGCTCCACACACGGCCCACAAAGCCCACGATGATGGGCAACAGTGCGGTCCACATGCCAGGGATGAAGAGCAAGCCGCCGATGATGAGTGCGGTAATTAGCGTCGGCAGGCGCAGTGCTTCCGCAGCGATGGTACGCAGGATGGGAATCTCCGGAATAAGAGCAGGTTCTGCTACCTCTTCCACTGCCTGTTCTGGCTGCTCAGCCTGCCCACTGTTCGTGCGGCGCAGCAGCTCAGCGCGCAACTCCTCCGCCTTCGCTTTGGGGAGGTACTCAATCTTGATCACAGAGGCGTTACCGCCCGCGGTTTCCACTCGGACCGTGGCCAGCCCCAGCAGACGAGCGATGATGGATTCAACGACATCCACCGCCTGGATGCGCTCATAGCGCGCAGAGCGAAAAGACGTTGAAATCACGCCGTGGCGCAGCGCGACTTCATCGTCGGTGAGTTTGTACCCCAGTTTGCGCCACCACACTCCGGACACCAGCCAGATCACGGCACACACCAGCACAAAACCACCGATTGCCAGCAGAGTGCCGCGGCCTACTTCGCCCAGATGTCCACCCTGCAGATAGGACACAACGTCTTCGATCATCGAGGCGTTGATGTTGAGAACAAAGATGGCGAGCAGCGCCAGAATCAGCGACCAAAAGCGCAGCAGCGGGGTGAGGCGATGGACGCGGGTGTAGCCGTCAGCGTCGATAAGCGCGCGGTCTTTCACAGTCCACTCATCCTCTCGCGGGCCTTGATGGCGAGGCGTTCGCGCAGGGCATCGGCGTCCGCGGCAACCAGGCCGGGGATGGTGGCGTCGCTGCTGGGCGACGCCGTGTGCAGCTTCACCTTCTTGAGCCCCATCGCCCGCTCCACGGGGCCGGCGGTGACGTCGACGAACTGGATACGGCCATAAGGAACGACGGTGAAGGTGTGCCAGATTTTCCCGCGGGTGACGAGGAGTTCGTCGGCGGTTTCCTGCCAGCCTAAGTTCTTGACCTGTGCGGGGATGAGCCACAGTTCATAGAGCGCCCACACAACGAGCGCGCCGGCGACCCAATAGAGCCAGTCCCACCAGAAATACGCTGCGGCAGCAGCGAGGGCGGCGAGGATAATATCCCAACTTAAATTCGTAATGTAGCGGGCTTTCGTGAGTGACGGGGATACGGGGTTCATGCCAACACCCTAACACGAAATCTTGACAAGTCGTTGGGTTTATACAACACTGTGATGTATGTCCCCAAAAAAGAAACCTACCCGCCCACTCTTTAACCGGGTCCGCGTGCTCCGCGTTGAACGGGACATGACACGCGCACAGCTTGCCGACGCCATCGGGGTCAACCCCCAAACCATCGGCGCTCTCGAGCGCGGCGACCACTCCCCCAGCTTGGACCTTGCCTTCAACATCTGCGAAGTCTTCAATCTGCCCGTGGAAGCCGTGTTCTCCCGGACCGAATTCACCCCCATGTCCTCCGAAATCTACCGAAAAGGTTAAGCCCCACATGTCCACCCCTATCCCCACTTCCGTCACCACCCGCAAGCGCTACATCACCCTGACCGACCTATCCACCACCCTTATCATCGCATCCATCCCCCTGCAGTTCTGGGACCTGTTCACATCCCTTATGGTGGCCTGTCTCGGCACGTTGCTGTGCGCGCTGTTGACTGCACGTTTGCGCACCTCCATCAACGCGGCAGACCTGCCTGGGGCAGAACTTGATGAGTACCAGATGCAGCAGCACCTCGAAGCCCGCGACGACGGCCTCAAATTCTCCCTCGCTGCACTCGTTATCTTGCTGCCAGTCACAGGCCTTATCGCCTGGGGCGCGCGGACCATGCCCATGATGGACGGCGTGTTTGTATCCCAGCTCTACCTCAAGATCATCCTGCTGCTCATGGTATGGGTGCCCTTCTCCGTGGCGCGTTCCTTGGCGGGAAAGATGAACCGCGACGAGCTCATCTCAAAGGAGTAAGCACCCCTAGCGGAAATCTCGCGAGCCGCGCGAAAGGGCCTCGCCGAAGGCCAGCGGCTCCAGCTGGTCGGCGGCAACGGTGACCGCGCCGGAAGCATTCTGCACGATACCGCGCACGATGAGCGCGGGCGCGGTGCGGGCGGTGACCTTGTCTCGGGCCCATAGGCCGGGCGAGACCATCACGTTCATCAGCCCGGTCTCATCCTCCAGGCTGAAGAACACCACACCAGCCGCGGTCTGGGGGCGCTGGCGGTGCGTGACCACCCCGGCGATGCGCACGCGCGTGCCATCCTCCACGGCCGGCAGGTCCGCCGCCGACAGGACGCCGCGGGCACGCAGCGCCCCGCGGACCTGCTCCATGGGCTGCTGGTTGTGGGTCACGCCGGTGCTTGCTACATCCGCCGCCATGAGCTCGAAAGCACTCATTCCCGGCAAGGACGGCGCCTCGATGGCAGAAAGTCCCGGTAGCATCCCTGCCTGTTCCGTCGCGGCCACCCCCGCCTGCCACAGGGCTTGGCGCCGGTCCACCCCAAAGACATCCAAGGCCCCCGCTACCGCGAGGGCCTCCACGTGATCGACGGTGAGATCGGCGCGGCGGGAGAGATCCGGGACGTCGGCAAACGGCGCGGCCGCCTCAATGCGGTCAGCGGCCTTATCGCCCAACCCCTTGATGAGGTTGAGCCCCAAACGGATACGTACCTGGCCGTCCTCCCCCACCACGGCGCGGGCCTCGCGGCCCGAATCGTTGACGGTGGCCGGCAGCACCTCCACGCCGTGACGGCGTGCATCCTGAATAAGCGACTGCGGCGAGTAGAAACCCATCGGCTGCGCGCGCAACAGACCCACGCAAAACTGCGCCGGATAATAGCGCTTAAACCACGCCGAAAAATACACCAAGGAGGCAAAAGACTGCGAGTGCGACTCCGGGAAACCATAGGCGGCGAAAGCGACAATTTTGGCCCACAACTTGTCCGCGACCTCCCCGGCAATCCCGTTGGTTTCCTGCAATCCGTCGTAGAAACGCTGCTTGAGTGCTGCCATCTTGGCCGGCGAGCGCTTCGAGCCCATCGCGCGCCGCAAATCATCAGCCTCCGCTCCACTGAAACCAGCGGCATCGACAGCAATCTGCATAAGCTGCTCCTGGAAAAGCGGAATGCCCAGCGTCTTGCCCAAGGACTTTTCCAGCACCGGGTGGTCATACTCCACCGGCTCCTTACCATCGCGGCGGCGCAGGTACGGGTGCACCGACCCGCCCTGGATGGGACCCGGACGGATGAGCGCTACCTCCACGACGAGATCGAAAAAGACCCGGGGCTTGAGCCTCGGCAGCGTATTAAGCTGCGCGCGCGACTCCACCTGGAACACGCCCACCGCATCCGCGCGGCAGAGCATGTCATAGACTTCCGGGTCCGCCAGGTCCAGCTCCCACAGGTTGACTACCCTGCCGGTGGTCTCCTCCACTAGGTCCATCATGTGGTGCAGGGCCTCGAGCATGCCCAAACCCAGCATGTCGAACTTCACCAGCCCGGCTGCGGCGCAATCGTCCTTATCCCACTGCAGCACCGAACGATTCTCCATGCGCGCCCATTCCACGGGCACGACATCCGCAATCGGCCGGTCACACAACACCATGCCACCGGAATGAATGCCCAGGTGGCGCGGCTGACCGAGGAACTGCTCGGCTAAGGATTCGACGTCGTCAGGCGCGGGCGCAATCCCCTTCGACCACGCATCGGCCGAACCTTGCGGGTAGCCCAACGCGCGGGCGGCATCCCGCAGCGCGCCTTTGCGGCGATACGTAATCACGTTAGCCACCTGCGCGGCGCGCTCGCGGCCATGCTTGGCGTAAACGTACTGGATAACCTCCTCGCGGCGACCTGATTCAATATCAATATCAATATCCGGCGGGCCATCACGGTCCGGGGACAAGAAGCGTTCAAAGAGCAGGCCCGCAGAAATCGGCTCCGCATTCGTAATCCCCAGCGCGAAGCACACTGCGGAGTTTGCCGCCGAACCACGCCCTTGACACAGGATATTCTCCCGCCGACAAAAATCCACGAAGTCGCACACAATAAGGAAGTAACCCGGAAAGCCGAGCTGCTTCACGACGCCCAACTCATACCTCATCTGCTCCCACGCCCGCTCCCTAATCTCCTTAGGCCGCGTGGCGTAGCGCGCTTTCGCACGTTCGAAGGTGAGGTGCTCCAACCAGGACATCTCGGTATGTCCCTCCGGCACGTCAAAATCCGGCAGGTTGGGCGCTAGGGCTTCCCAAGTGAAGCTGCACTCCTCCAGCACTCGGACGGTTTCCGCGATAAGTTCTGGACGGTCTGGAAATAGCTGCGCCATCTGCTCCCCAGAGCGCAGCCAGGACGAGCCCATGGGGTGGGAGTTGGGGGAGGCGTCGGCAAGCGCGAGGCGCCGGGACAAGGCTTGTTTGGCCCCAGCCAACCGCGCGTGTTCCCGTGTGGCGGCAGCTGGGCGGGCCGTGGCGATAGCGCGCGGAACCGGGCAGGAATCCAGCAGCGCGTGGTGGTCAACGTCCTCCGGAACTTGGGTACAGGAGTACTCCAAAACCATGCTGTCTATTTTAATTCTTTCGCTCAGATAGTCGAACTGCTCTGCCCATTCCCACCCCACAAGGAAGAAACAATGCTCCTGCAACTCCGCCGCAATATCCGCCAACGGCGGATAGGACACCGCGTCTTTCTCCCCCGCCTCCATACGTGCGCGGGAGATGAGCCGCGACAAACGCCGGTACCCCTCTGGAGTACGCGCCAGCACGGTTAACGGCGCCGGTTCGAGGCTCAGTTCCGCGCCCAAAACAGCAGGGAGGCCGACCTTCGCGGCAGCCTCTGCAAACTTCATGAGCCCATAGAAGCCATCCCTATCTACCAGCGCCATTCCCTGCAACCCCAGCTCGACCGCCCGCGCCACAAGCTCCTCCGGCTCAGAGGCCCCTTGCAGGAAGCTATAGGAACTCACCGCATGCAGCTCCGCAAAGGGCACGGCAGAGTACCCCGCCTTCGGGGTGTCCGTAGCGTCCGGCAGATGCTCCACCGATACGGGAATGGGGCCTGGGCGGCCAGACAAGATCCGCTCGACGCGGGACCACGGTAGCGCTGCACCCCCATTGAACCTCATAGCCCCACACCTTATATTCGAACACGCATTCCCGTCAAGACTTTCATTGAACAATTACCGGAATAGACAAAGCGGTTCAATCGTTGCTAGTTTTTCGAGCAGTGTAATCACCTGCGGTGCCTCACCCCGTGCCGCACGACCAAGAAGGGACACTAAGACCCATCATGAGCATCCGTCGCGTACTTGCTGCCACCTCGGCAGCTGTCATCGCCGCTACCAGCCTGGTCGCCTGCTCCTCCGATTCCTCGGACTCTGAAGCCAAAGGCGGCGGCGAAGAAATTACCAAGGACTCCACCATCACCATCGGCACCACCGACGCCAACATGGAAGAGTGGGCTGTCTTCCAGGACCTGGCCAAGGAGGCCGGCTACGACGTGAAGCTGGAGAACTTCGCGGACTACAACACCCCGAACCAGGCTCTGGATCAGGGTCAGCTGACCGCCAACAAGTTCCAACACCTGCAGTTCTTGGCCAAGTACAACCAGGGCAACGGCACCGACCTCGTCCCGCTCGCCTCCACCGAGATCTACCCGCTGGCCATCTACTGGAAGGACCACAAGGACCTTTCCGACATTGAGGGCCAGGAAGTGGCCATCCCGAATGACTCCACGAACCAGGGCCGTGCTATCGGCCTGCTGGCCCAGGAGGGCCTGGTCACTCTTAAGGAGGACAGCCCGCTGATCCCGACTCCGCTCGACATCGACGAGAAGAAGTCCAAGGTCACCGTCACCCCGGTCGACGCCGCCCAGACCCCGGCCGCATACGGCGAGGGCAAGCCGGCCGTCATCAACAACTCCTTCCTGGAGCGCGCGGGCATCGACCCGAAGTCCGCTGTTGCGCAAGATGACCCGAACTCCACCGAGGCAGAGCCGTACATCAACGTCTGGGCCGTGCGTGCAGAGGACGCTGACAACGAGACCCTCCACGAGCTGGCCAAGCTGTGGAAGGACCCGAAGGTCACCGAAGCTGTCCTGAAGTCCTCCGGCGACACCGCCGTGGCTGTGGACCGCCCGCAGGAAGAGCTGCAGGAGATTCTGGACCGCCTCGAAGAGGAAGCCTAAGCCCCCGCTACTCCACATGTCCCCCCGCGTTCACGCTTCAGTGTGTGGCCGGGGGATTTGGCCGTTACACACGATTCACATAACCCCCCACAAGGACACCTCACGTGATTGACCACACTGGCGCCCCTCGAGGCACCCGGATTGAGTTCCGCAACATCACCAAAGTCTTCACAAACAAAAAGACCACTACGAAAGCACTCGATAACGTCTCACTGACCGTCGAGTCCGGCGAGATTGTCGGCATCATCGGCTTCTCGGGTGCCGGCAAGTCCACGCTGGTGCGCATGATCAACGGCCTCGATACCCCAACGTCGGGAGAGCTGCTTCTCGACGGCACCGATGTCGTCGGCATGCCCGAAAAGCAGCTGCGCGGTCTGCGCCGCAACATCGGCATGATTTTCCAGCAGTTCAACCTCATGTCCTCGCGCACCGCGGCGGGCAATATTGAGTACCCGTTGAAGCTGCAGGGCGTCGAGAAGCAGGAGCGTAAGAAGCGCGTTCAGGAGCTTTTGGAATTCGTCGGACTGGCGGACAAGGGCAATAACTACCCGGAGCAGCTCTCCGGTGGCCAGAAGCAGCGCGTCGGCATCGCCCGCGCTTTGGCCAACAACCCTTCCCTGCTGCTGGCGGATGAGGCCACCTCAGCCCTCGACCCGACCACCACGCACGAGGTCCTCGACCTACTGCGCAAGGTCAACCGCGACCTCGGCATCACCATCGTGGTCATTACCCACGAGATGGACGTCGTGCGTTCCATCGCCGACAAGGTCGTCGTTATGGAAAATGGCCGCGTCATTGAGGACGGCAGCGTCTACGAGGTCTTCTCCAATCCGCAGACCAGCGTGGCAGAAAAGTTCGTGGCCACCTCGCTGCGCAATACCCCGGACGTGGTCGAGGCCGATGACCTTCTCGCCCACGAGGGCCGCCTGTTCACCATCAACCTAACCGAAAACTCCGGCTTCTTCGGCGCCGCCGGCAAACTCGCGGACAAGGGCGTGTCCATTGCCGTGGTCCACGGCGGTATTACGACGTTGCAGAAGCATTCCTTTGGCAAGATCACCGTGCGCCTCAACGGCCCGGATGCTGCTATCGAAGAGTTCTACGCGCACATGCAGCGCACCACCGACATTGAGGAGATTCAACGATGAACGTCACCTACCTCGCGGAGGCCAACTGGAGCCGTCTAAGTGGCACGCTTGTCGACGCCATCAAGGACACCCTCATCATGGTCGCCACCACCATGGTGCTTGCGGGCATCATCGGCTTGGTTCTCGGCATCCTGCTCTACACCACCCGCCCAGGCGGAATCCTGCAGAACAAAGTCATCTACTTCATCATCAATATCCTGGTGAACTTCGTTCGCCCGATTCCGTTCATCATTTTGCTGGCCTTCGTCCAGCCGCTCACGGTGGCGGTCTTGGGAAGTTCCATCGGCCGCGAACCCGCCACGTTCGTCATGGTCATTGCGGCTACCTTCGCGGTGGCGCGCATCGTGGAGCAGAACCTCGTGGCGCTCGACCCGGGCGTGATTGAAGCAGCCCGCTCCATGGGCGCCTCGCCGTGGAAGATCATCACTACGGTCATCATTCCGGAAGCGCTGGGCCCGCTGGTGCTGGGCTACACCTTCCTGTTCATCGGCATCGTCGATATGTCCGCCATGGCCGGCTACGTTGGCGGCGGTGGCTTGGGTGACTTCGCCATCGTCTACGGCTACCGCGCCTTCGAGTGGGAAGTCACCGTGGTGGCTACCCTCATCATCATCGTGCTGGTCCAGGCAGCCCAGTTCTTTGGCAACTGGCTCTCGGCGAAGATTATGCGCCGCTAACCGCGCCGCATCCGTACCCTACGCGCCGCATCTTGTGACGCGGCGCGCGGCAAAGTAGGAAGAGGTCTTTGGCTCGTCTCCACAGGAGGAGACGACGCCGGAGGCCTCTTTTTCTTCGAGTTCCACTACCCACGCGCGGCCATCTGTATGCCGCACCGTGACGCTCTCCCCCGCCGCGGTTTTCTCCGCGGCGGCGACGTGGAGGTCGCCGTAGTGGAGGTTCTCGGAGGCGTCGAGAAGCTCGCGCGCCACGGCGAGTTCTGCCACCTGGCCCTTCGGCGTATTCAGCCCCGAGCCGCGGTTAGCCGGGTAGAAGTACTCGCCGCGCAACGCCTTGCCCACAAGCTCGCGGCCGGCCTCCACGTTGAGGCGTCCGAAGGAGTAGCCCCACGGCATGAGCAACACCGAAGGCGCGAAACGGTGGCCCTTAGTGTGCGAGGTCTCCCACACGGTCTCCTCGTATTCACAGGCGAGCGAGGCGGCCAGCGGACGCCCCTTCACCGCGCAGCAGGCATCGCGCTTAGCGTGAGTACACACCAATACCAACGGCAGGCACGTGCCGCGCGGATTCTCCAAGTCAAGGTCCAGAATGTCCTCTGGGCTGTTGAGAATGTAGTCCTGCACAAGGCCCTCGCGAGCCCAGACCACGAAGCAGCGGAAATGCCCCGTACCGCGCTCGCGCCCAGCGCGGCCTGGACGGCGGATGAGCTGCAGGCCGGCCACGCCTTTGAGTTTGGCCTTGAGTTTCTCCGTCAGGCCGGGGCCAAAAGTGTGGCCGTCGAGCACATCCCGGGACCACGCCGCGGGCCACTCGAAGAGGACGTAGACGGATTCTTGCTTAGCGGTACCAGCCAAGGGTTCTACCTGGATATCGGAGCAGAAGGTCATGGCGCCAGTTTAACTGTCATCACTTCTTTCACAACAATGTGGTTACGATGTTCACTTCGGTTCCAAGAATTCCGTCTTGGGCGGCTACGCTCGAAGTTATGCCGAAACACACTCTCTCGCGCGCAGCCACCTCCGTGGCGGCACTCGTCGCCTCGAGTGCGCTCGTGCTGCAGGGCTGCTCCGCTTCCTCCGACGACACCTCCGCGCCGACCGCTACCGTCGACGCCACTTTGTCCGGCGTTTCCACCTCGACTGCCCAGAACGCCACGGCGCCCGCCGGGCTGACCCCACTGGGTGACGCCAACCTGGAGATGAAAACCCTCCGCCCACCAGTGCCGTCCGAGCTGGTGCTCACGGATGTGCGCGTGGGCAAGCATGATGGTTTTGACCGCGTTGTCTTCGAGTTCACCGGCAATGGTTCACCGGGCTGGTTTATTGATTACGCCGACTCCCCCGCCCAGCAAGGCTCGGGCAACCCGATTTCTTACGAGGGAGCCACGGCGCTAAACGTCAGCATTGACGGCACGGCGTATCCTTTCCAGCTCGATATGGAAGACCCGAACATCGGCACCGTCAAGGGCGCTGGCGGCATGGTGACCCAGGTGGTTAACGCCGGCACCTTCGAGGCCCGTTCGCAGTTCGTCGTCGGTCTCGACGGGCGCCACCCGTACTCCGTCCAGGTACTTAAGGCGCCGACGCGTCTGGTTATCGATATCCAGAACTAGGTATACGTCGCCTCCACCGACCAGCGCCCGCCTGCCCACACGAGGAGCCAGGCGCGCTGGCCGTTGTCGTTTTCGCCCACGACTTGCAGGCGCGCGCAGCGCTGCGCCTCGTTCGGATCCCACCAGCCGGTATCTACTGGCCAAGGTCCGGCCCACCCGGTGACGCGGTAGCGGTGGCGGCCCCAGCTTAACCCTGCGGGCTCACTGGAGAGGAGGGCTTCGGCGGTGACGATGATGTCGGCTGCAGAGGCGTCGATAAGCCGGATGCGCGCGGCGGGGTGCGCCAAGCTCGCCGGCAGCGGCGCGGGGATGCGCCCAGGCCACGTGCCCTCCGGGACCGGGTCGCGCTGCTCGCCGTAGGGAATCAGCTCGATGCGCTCGGCCACCCCGCGGCCCGCCGCTGGGCGCGGCTGCAGCACGCGGTCCACACCGAGCTGCGACTGCACACGCGCGATGACCCGCTTGGCCTGCTCCGTCGATTCACCCGCGCCCCACAGCACACTATCCCCAGGTGGGGCGACCTCCACCGGTTCCAGCACAAGCTTCTCGACGCCCCCACCTTCGCCCGCCCGCGCACTACTCAGCCACCCATCGAGCTGCCAGCGCACGCGGTCTGCCGTGGCAGCCTCGCTCAATGCCTCCTGGGTGCGCCAGATGCGCTCGAGGCGCGTACCGCCCTCGAATTCGGCGATGACGCGCAGGCGCATGCAGATAAGGCCCGCGTGATCGAGCACCGCGTGCAGGCGTGCTGCCAGCTGGCGCGCAGCGAAGGCCGCCGCGTCCACGCGCTCAAGAGGCTCCTCGAAGGCTTGCTCCACGCCCAGATCGGGGCGCAGAAGTTCCGGCGCCACGCGCCGATCGGGTGCAGCTGAAGCCACCGCGTGACAGCGCCGCCCGGCTTCCCCGAAGCGCGTGGTGACCTGGCGCAGCGGCAAGCCGGCAAGCTCTCCCAACGTGCGCACGCCGAGGCGCTGCACGGTATGGACCGTCTCAGGCGGACAGCCCAACGCTACCTCCGCGGCGAGTACTCCCACTGATTGATTCGCCAGGAACTCCCGCGACCCACCTTGGGGAACCACCGCGCCGAGGTTGTCGTGGCGCGCGGCAATGAGCGCAGTAGCGATCTCGTCGGCGACGCCGACGGTGGCGTCGAGGTGGGCTCTCGAGGAGGCGTCGACAAGCATCTCCACTGCCCTATCCTCACTTCCGTGAAACCGCCCCGCAGCACCCGCATCCACAATGACTAGGCCCGGGCGCAGGACCTCCACCGAGGACGCCACCGCATCGAGCCCGGCAGCAATCTCCGCGAAGACCGCACCATCGCGGTCCGGGTTAGCCTCCTCCACTCGCACGTCCGGCAGCACTGCTTGGGCTTGGCGCACACGCATCCCGCGGCGCACTCCGGCCCGGCGCGCCGCCGCGTTGCACACCGCCACGTGGTGCTGGGAGGCAATCACACACGCTGCCCTATCAGCGTCCTGCAGCGCCTGGATAGGCCAATCCGGGAACCACAGGGCCGCGACTCTCATACCACCTCCAGGCGTGGGCGCTCAGCCCTCTCGCCGCAGGTGAGCACCCCTCGGCGTGGGCGTGCGCTTTTCGACGCCACCCGCACCTCAATATCCACTCCCCTGATACGCCCGCTGCCGCGGCCTACGCCGCGCACCGCCACGACGTCTGCACCAATCTCCGTGACCGTGCCCGGCAGCCGCACGCCGACGGTCAACAGTGCCGCCTGTCCGCCGCGCACCTTGGCCAGAACCGGCCGCGCCCGCGTGGGGCTGAGCTCGCCGAGACCTTTGTGCACGACGAGGTCCAGCCCCTCACACAACACCCCGGTGACCGCCCACGGATCAGCCCCCGGATCGGGCACAACGATGACCCGGGAGACATCTCCTTCCTCGGCCACCTGTGCGAGCGAGAGGTCTGGCCAGCCTACGATGCCCACATGTCCGCCCGCCGCGCTAACATGGGAGACAAGCTCCACCACTAAGGCCGCACATGCCGCGCACGCGGTGGCCTGCTTTCGGGGCAGACCACCGCCTGGGAGCAGCTCCGATAGTACTTCGGGAACATCGAGGATATCCACATCCGGCTGGACATCCGCCGCCACGTCTGGTGTTTCCAGACGTTGAATCTGGGCGCGCAAAGCCGCGATCTGGTCGGCCCGTGAGCCACCCGCGACGCGAACACCTGTTTGATTCATAGCTCCTATTATGAACCTCTCACCGGACACGCGCAATTGCACTGGTAGCGTTAGGCGCCATGAACCCTCTCCACGCGCACACCACCCCCATCCCCACTCCACTGTGGGTACGCCTCGGCGCCTCGCTGCTGGCTGGTGCCGCCGTGGCGGTGGGCACGAGCCGCATCCACTTCGGCCTAGCGCTCGGGCTCAGTCTGGTCTTGATCCTGGCAGCCTGCGCGCTGGTATTCCTCCACCCCTACCGCCAGCGCATGCGCGAGTTCGCTGAGGATCACAACGTCTCCCTGCTGCCTTCCATAGCGCAGCTGCTACCACTCATGGCACTGTGGCTCGCCATCATGACTGCCCCACTTATCGCTCTACCAGCCTGGGGCAGCGCCCTAGTGTGGGCACTAGTCTTCGGGACCGCGTTCCTGCTGTTCCCGCATGTGGACGGCTCCCGCAAGCTCGCCTACGCCTAGCGCGACTTAAGCCAAATCGCGCGAGGTAGCCCAACGGGTGAGCTGGTGGCGGTTGGACTGCTGGGTCTTGCGCAAAATATTGGAGGCATGCGTTTCCACGGTCTTGACTGAGATAAACAACTGCTTGCCAATCTCGCGGTACGTATAGCCGCGGGCAAGCAGCCTTAAGACCTCCAGCTCACGGCGCGTCAGCGCATCCACCACTGGATCTTGGCCCTCCTCCGGCTCCGGTGCGGGCGCGCCGGAGGCAAAAGCATCGAGGACAAAACCTGCTAGGCGCGGCGAGAAATACGCATCCCCACTGTTGACCTGCGCTATCGCTTGGGCTAAGTCGGGGCCGGAAATATTCTTGGTGACATAGCCACGCGCGCCCGCCCGAATCAGCGCAATAACATCCTCTGCCGCATCCGACACGCTCAGCGCCAGAAACACCGGCCGCGACGACTGCTGTGCCGTCGCGTTCATGACGGCGAGGCCGCCGCCGTCGGGCATGTGAACGTCGAGAAGCACCACGTCCGGTGAGGTACGCGCAATACCCTCCAGCGCCTCCGCCACAGTCCCCGCATCCCCGACGATCTCGATCTCCTCCGCTACCGCCAGCTCCGCGCGCACGCCAGCGCGGAAGACGGAGTGATCATCAACCAGAAAGACCTTCACCATGCTCACAACGCTACCGTGAGCTCCACCTCGGTGCCCTCCCCCGGGGTCGAGGTAATTCTCACACGCCCACCGACACTCTCTACGCGCGCGCGAATACTCTCACGAATGCCGTGCCTATCAGCGGGAATGTCCTCCACCTCGAAACCTACTCCACGGTCACGGACAAAAATGCTCAACTCGCCGGCCAACAACTCCGCATACACATCAACCATGTCCACGCCCGCATGTTTACCGGCATTCACCATGGCCTCGCGCGCTGCCTGGATTGCAAGCTTGGCGGACTCCGTCAGTTCCGCGTCCTCGCCCACCGTCACCGGGGAGACCCGCAGGTCGAAAAGGTCCTCCACCTCTCCGCATGCTGCGTCGAGAGCACCAAAACAGGTAGTGGGGGCGGACGAGGGGGCGTCGAAAAGCCAGGCCCGCAGCTCACGTTCTTGGGCACGCGCCAAGCGCGTCACCTCGCGCGGGTCCTCCGCTCGCTTCTGGATGAGCGCCAGCGTCTGCAGCACCGAATCGTGCAGGCGGGAGGCAATCTCCGTGCGTTCCTCCGACACCGCCTTCGCCGCCTGCTCCTGCGACAGGGAACGCCACAGCTTGAGCACCAGCGGCACCACCAGCGCACCAAAACCCACCAGCGTCAGCGCCGTAGCCACAATCGCCGAACCAGATCCGCTCTCCCACGTCACCGCCGCCACCACAACGCCCACAATGACCAACGCAGCACCAGCCACAACGCTCACCATGCCCACCGGCGTATTCAAGCCGCGGTCGTAGGCTAGCCACGCCAAGACCGCGCCGACGCCCACAGCAGCCAACGGCACCAATGCGCTTGGCGACGCCCCCGATACCCCCAAC